>Ga0335075_10000192_pt1 | contig 117869 bp, 100 predicted proteins | sample Lox_Sample_24_FD_206723 | JGI IMG/M metagenome (GOLD analysis project Ga0335075, IMG submission 206723) | Soil microbial communities from Loxahatchee National Wildlife Refuge, Florida, United States - Lox_Sample_2.4 | ecosystem: Environmental > Terrestrial > Soil > Wetlands | place: USA... | reverse complement strand
ACCCTTCTCCCGGTCTCGGTGACATGACCAGACCAGGCTCGACAGCCCCCCGGACGCCTCCGCCACCACCCGAGGGGGGTCAGTTTTCCACCGGCAGAGGGGGGTCAGTTTTCCACCGGCGCCGACAGGCGGGCTGATCGCTTGACGAAGCGGAATAGCGGGCGGGGGCGGGCTCGCCATCGTGGCGGAAAATGGTCTGTCCGAGGGCGTCGCTATCTCATCCGCGCCAATCGATCATTCATGTGGCCGGACGGGTCTGGAACACCCGCCCGGCCCAAGCACCGAAGCAACGACCTTCGATGCCCGGCCACCGTAGCTGTCTGCGGTGCGGTCGTCTGTTCGTTGGCGGGTTTCTTCGGTGCGGCGAAAAGGAGGCCAGATGACCGCCATGTCCACCGAGAATCACGCCCCGCTTACGCACGCGCCTGATGCCGTGGCCCGACGCGCCTTGGCGAATGATGACGCGATTGTGTTGCTTCTCTACGGCGACGAGCACGTAAACCTCGCGCTGGCCGACGAGTTGGAACTGGACGGCTACGAGGTTCGCCGCGCCAGTGACACGGCGAAGCTGCGCGCTGTATGCGGCGCCTGTGATGTCGAACTCATCATCTTCGGCCGCGCGACCTGCCGAGGCGCGGGACTTGACGTGCTGCGTAAGCTCCGCGCGGGCGCGTTCATGCCCGAGGTCAAACGGGGCCTGCGGGCGCTCTGGATGACCCCGAATGGCGACCTGGGGGATGTGCTGCGCGGCTTCGAGGCAGGGGCCGATGACGTGCTGCGCGCCCCCCTCGCTTACCCCGAGCTTCGCGCGCGCGTGCAAGCGCTCGTGCGGCGCGACCTCGCCGAGGAACCTGGCGTGATCGAGTACGGGAACCTGCGGATCGACATGGCCGCGCACGAGGTCAGCGTCGGCGCGACGCCTGTCGCGTTGCGCCGCTTGGAGTTCGCACTGTTGGCGCATATCGCGCGTGACCCCGCCCGTGTCTACACCAAGGATGAGCTGATGCGAGAGGTGTGGGGGTTTCGCTCGCCCGGCAGCACACGGACGCTGGATTCGCACGCTTCGCGGCTGCGGAGGGCGCTTGCCCGCGCCGGCGCGGTCGGACTCGTATGCGCGACCCGCGGCGTCGGCTACAGGCTCGCCGGGGACTCAATCAGCGGCGAGAACGCCACGAGCCGCAAGGTCGCGTTGCGCAGGTAGCGGACAAGTCTGCTCACACGGACGGCGTATTATGGGCCGCGAGCGAGCGATGGGGGTTCCGTGGCCAATCTGAGGAAGTGGGGCAAGGTGGCCGCCAAGGGCCGCGTCGTTGGGACGGTCGTCACTGTCTGTGTGCTTCTCGCTGGCTGTGGATCGTCTTCCAGTACCGGAGGCTCATCCAGCGCGGCGGGTTCCACTGCGAAGCCGGAAGCCACCGCTAGCACCCCGAAAATCAAGGCCGCACCACCTCAGCCCGAAAAGCACGATCCGGCGCAGGAAGCCGAAAACAAGCTGAACGCAGAAATAAAGGCAAACAATTCAGAATCACAGCCCTATGCCGGCCTGGGGGCTACGAAGGCAGCCTTCAAAGCTGGCAACGATGTGACCGAACATGAACCGCCAGCAGAACCGGCGGAGGGCACGGACGAAGACGCGATCGAGGCTACGAACTCTGAAGGCCGCGTGACGAAGTATGAACGCATCTTCCATCTCAGTCCGCCTCCGAGTAACCATGAACGCCTTGGCTTGGTGGCAGGCATCGACCTACCCGGATATCCACCAGTTGTTCGTGAAACGTCAACATGCGAGGTTTGGCGCAGTCCAGTCCTCAAGCGTCTGGTCGGTGACGAATACGCGCAGGCGACGACCACAGACGAATCGACCAGCGTAACGATGGAAGCGGTGCCTGGTCCCACCTGCTGACCGTGTGTGCCCTGACGGTGACGCGCGTAGCGTGACCGTATTGGGATGGTGTCAACTTTGTGCATCGTGCTTACAGGCGGCGAGGCGCGCTGTAGAGCTGGCGCTCGTACACGCAAATGTGGTCCCGGCGCGGGGATTGGAGCCCCGCCCGAGACCGTGACACAGGAGAGAGAACCTCCCATGCTCGACCAAAGTAGCTCACTCGAATCGCAGGCGCATACCCGTCTGGACCGCGCCATCCTTACGCTGATCCTCGACAACGGCCGGCCGCTCTCAGAAGCCGAGATTGCCCGCGCTGTCGATGTGCCCGGCCACGTCCCCGACAGCCTCAAACGCCTGCGCAGAGCGGGCGTGATCCACCGCTGGAACGACCTGGCGACACCCTCGCACTCCGCCGTGCGGTATCACGGGATCAGGCAGAGCAACGGCCACGACTCCGCTGGCACCGAGGGTCAGCGCAGCGAGTGCGTCGTCCTTGCAACTCTGCTTCGCACTGCCGACGCTGAGGGGCCGCTGACGGATGAGCGCGTCCGCGACGCTCTCAGCGCCAGGAAGCGCAGACCGCGGGCAAGGATCGACGTCGCGCTTGACCGTCTGGACGCCGCTGGCCTGATCGAACGCCGCGGCGGCCAGTCGATCGCCTCAGAGGTCGCCAAATACCTCGACTACCTGATGACGCCTTGACGAACGCCATCAAGAATCAAGAACAGGGGTTTGCGATATGCCACGTGCCAGGACACGCACGCCAGCGGCGCGATCATGCGGCGCCGGGGAGTTGCGCCGGTTTGAGTCCGTCTCCGATGCGGTCGTGCTCGCTGCGACCGAGCGTGCCGAACGCCACCATCGCGGACCTGTCGATGGCGTGACGCTCGGTGAGGTCATCGAACACCTGGGCTTTGCCCGTGTGGGGTGGACCACCCGCAGTCTGCGTCCGCAGATCGAGACCTTCCTCGCGGCCGGTGTGCTCGTGCCGTTCCGTCGCTTCGGCTTTGACTTCCTGAAGCTGAGCACCAACGGCAGGCGGCGACTCGCGCGGGCACGCCGCGCTGACCCGATCGTTTTGCCTGAGTCTCCGCAGTACCGGGCGTGGCGGCACGCGCGCCAACAGGCCATGGAGCAGGTCGGAGCGATGCGCCAACTCTTTCGAGAAACGCTGGATGAAGCCGACCGGCTGCTCACCGACGAGCAGACCGACTCCGATGCGTGGTACGCGCTCGCGCCCCGCGTCTTCATGGCCTGCAATCAGTTGGCGTCGGTCACGCATTGCCTGCGCGAGTGGCCCGAGCCCGACGACGCCCACGACACCCTCCCCACGCGCGGGGACCGCCGCATCGGCCGGCGCGTCGTGGGCTTCTGGAAGGACGCACACGAGCTGGATGCGCTCTACCCCAGGCATCATCCGGCACAGGGGTAGGTGTCTACGGAGAGATCTCCTACCCTTCGAGTCGCCGCCTACCCGGCGGCGGAGCCGAGTTGTCCTGCTCAGACCGGCGCGCCCGGATTCCGTGGGTAGGAACCAAGTCGATATGCTACGGCCAAAAGCGGGGGCGTCTCCTGGGTTGCGGTTGTGCCTGTGAACGCTTCTCTGCGACCTTTGCGAGGAAGGGCTGGAGATGAGTACAGAGCCAAAGCAACGGCTGACATGGTTTCTGTTGAAGCCGGACATCGACCTATCCCACCTCGATAGCGTGGTCGAGCCGCCAGATATCGGGACACTTCATAACGTCCGTATTCCGCTTCTCCATAAGACCCAGGACACGCTGTTCATCAAGTCAACCCCACCGGTGCCGCCGAAGTGGCTCGGCTATGTCGGCCAGCACGTCGCAGGCGGCCAGCTCCCGCGGGTCTTTGGCGCATCAAGCTCGGGGCTACTACTGGTCATATCGGCCAAACGAGCGTTTGCGGTCACGTTTGGGTACGGACGATGGCTGGTGCGCGAAGAGATGATCGTCCAGGACTTCGGGTTGAAGGTCGTCTTGAATAGTGTAAACCCAGCGCAAATTAAGAGCGTCGATGCCCGCACGTTCGATGAGTTGACTGTCCATACCCGCCGTGGGGTCAGTCACAACAGTCCCTTGACGGCGTTTGAACTGGACGTCACGCGGAACTTGCTGCGTGGGATTACGGGCACGTCGGATGCGTCATATCTGCCAGGACAGATCACTGGCGCTGCGAGCTTGGCTATGAATACCCCCGTACAATTTCCGCAACTTCCCGAACTCGGTTCGGCGCTTATTACTACCTACAAAGCTAAGCGGTATCGCAAGCACTTCCGTTTCATTGACGATATGCGCGCTGAGCGAGATCCTTCTACCATCGAAGCACTCGACGAGCTACTCTTGGATGCGCTCAAGAGCGGTGAAATCACCGACATGCACCTTGCGATCCCGGAAGCTGTGGATTGGCAGGAGATAGCAGGTGTTCGGTTTTCCTTTAAACAAAAAAGGCATGAACCGACGCCGGACCCAAGTGTCAGCATCTATCGCGCTTTGCGCAATCCCGCCACAGTTACCATTGATCGACTGAAGAAAGACAAGGTGCAAGCCGTTAGCGCTCTCGATCCAAGCCAGCTCAAGGGTCAATGGAGAGTCTATGACTGTATCGTCTTCGAGACTGTCCACAACACATACCTCTATGTTCTATCGGGCGGAGACTGGTATCGAGTAAACAAGAGCTACAGAGAAAGCGTCGAAGCCTTCGTCCGTACGATCCCTAAACTCAACGTGGGTCTGCCAATGGCTATCGTCGGCGACGACGAGGGCGCATATAACGAACGGGCTGCCGAAGCAATCGGGGCGCTTTGTCTCGACCGTAAGCTGGTCAAAACCGGTGGCCCGGACAGCGTTGAGATTTGCGATATTCTCACACGCAAAGGCATCTTCATACATGTTAAGAAGCGTGGTCGTAGTTCAACGCTCAGCCATCTGTTTGCCCAGGGCATCGGCTCTGCTGAACTGCTTCTCCATGACGACACATTCCTGGTTGCCGCGAGGGCGGTTGTGGGTAAGCTAGACAAAAAGTTCGTCTCCGCCATTCCAACGACTCTTCGTGCGCGTGATCGCATTTCGATTGCGTTCGTAATTTTGAGCCGGAGCAGACGCGAAGACACACCACACGGTCTTCCTTTTTTCAGTCTTATGAGCCTGCAAGCCGCTGCCCGGCATCTGCTGGACGTCGGGATCCAGGTCTATGTTCAGCAGGTCAAAGAAACGTAGCCTCCGTCAGTGACGACGTGAAGCATCGAAGTCCGCTCGGTAGAGGCGCAGCGCCGATCGGGCGTTGCCGGCTCTGCATGTAGCGGCGCTCGCGGATACCGCGCTGTGCTCGTAGTGCGTACAGCGGTGTGTGTCGCGCTCCTGGACGGCCAAAGATAAAGATTTCTTAAGCCTGTCACGTAACGGGGGTTGGATCGACATTTCTTAGTTGCCCACCATGAGGAAGAGTTCTCGGCCGCCGCCTGTACCGCAGGGGCATCGAAAGAGACCTTTATCTAGTGGATGGGGATGTTGGCCCGAGTTCGTCCGGCGTCGGCTGTCCCGTCTGGCGCTCGAAATCGACTTGTTCTTTACGGAAAGGAGACAGACCCTGGATATGAGAAATCACAACACACAGCATCTTCTTCGCCCGTCTCGGCTCGCCGACCGGTTCGTGCGTGAACCGGATTGGCCGCTGCGCGAGGCGGGCTCGTCGTTGGCTCACCATTCGTTCTCTGCACTCGTGGTGCTCGCGTCGCTGTTGGCGCTGGCATTCGCGGTGCTGCTGCTCGTGGGGGTGCGGCGGGTGTGGGGGCGGCGTCGTCTTGCAGCGGAGGGCCGTTGGTTTGGGGTTCGCTTCGGCGAGCAGGTCTCGCGGGCGGCGGTTGAGTCGTTGATGAGCACGCTCGCGGGCGGCCTGCCGCGCCCGCTGCTTCGGCCGGCGCCGTGGGTCACGCTGACGCTCTCATCGACCGAGGACCGTGCGGCGTGCGGCTTGTTTGTTTCGGGTGGTGTGCCGGTGGCGCAGGTGCGCGCGGCGGTCGAGCAGGGCCTCGGCGGCGTCACCGTCGATGCGATCGGGCACGCGGCCAGGCGCGGCGGCTGCGTGCTGGCCGGGATCTGCAACCGCGCCTTGTGCTGCGTGCGCTGCGAGCGTTCGGCGGACTGCTTCTTGAGTTGATCGACGTGTTCTTGCCGGGCTCACCGCCCGCGACGGGTACGCAGACGCGGCGGGTGGACCCGTTCTCGCTTGAAAGGGCGAAGGCGATCGAGGCGAAGGCCGCCCAGCCGCTGCTCGCCGCGACGCTCCGCGCCGGGGCGTGGGCCGGCGATCGGCGTCGCGCGGGTGGGCGGCTTGGCGGGCTGCTGGCAGCGTTCGGGCAGTTCCACAACCTCGGCGGGCTGCACAAGGGCTTGGAGCCGTTGTGCAAACTGCGTGCGCTGAACTGCCTGCCGGCACTCAAACCGCGGCTGCTATTGAGCAGCAGCGAGGCCGCCGCGTTGCTCGCGGTGCCAGAGGAAACCGCGCTCGCACCGCTGTCATTCTCCGAGGCGCCGTCGCGCAGCATCGCGCCCGCCGCGCACGCACCGTCACACGGACTGCTGCTCGGCCGCAGCGACCACGCCGGGTTTGACCGTGAGATTCGGGTGCAGCCGGCGGGGCTGCTGGAGCACGCGCACATACTCGGCCCGACCGGCCGCGGCAAGAGCACGCTGCTGTTGAACATGACCGTCGAGGCGATCCGCGCCGGAATGGGCGGGATGGTGCTCGACCCCACCGGCGAGCTGACCGCGCTGACCCTCGCCCGCATACCCTCCGAGCGCGCCGAGGATGTGGACGTGCTCGACCTTGGCGCTGCGCGCCATCCGCCGGCGTTGAACCTGCTTGCCTGCGCGCCGGGAGAGAGTGACGCGCACGCGCAGGCGATCTGCGGCATTTTCGCTCGGCTGTTCTCGCGCTTTTGGGGGCCGAGGACGGAGGACATCCTGCGCTCGGCGCTCACGACCTTGTTGTGTGGGCGTGACCCGGCGGGGCCGGCGCCGACGCTGGCGGACGTGCTCACGTTGCTGTCCGACCCCGGCGAGCGAGCCAAGTATCGGGCGGGTGATCCGGTGGCGTTGGATGTGTTCTGGCGGCAGTGGCAGACGCTCAGCGAGCAGGCCAGGGTGCAGGCGCTCGCGCCCTTGTCGAACAAGCTGCGGGCGCTGCTCGGCAACCGCCAGCTACGCAACATGCTCTGCCAGCCCACCGCGCCGGACCTGACCGAGCGAATTAACCGTGGGCGGTGGCTGCTCGTCTCGTTGCCGCAGACGCTCGGTGAGGACGCCGCGGACCTGATCGGCTCGATGCTGTTGCATCGTGCGTGGCAGGCCGCGCAGCGACTCGGGCCGATCGCGCTCGCCGACCGGCCACCATTCCTGTGCTTGGTGGACGAGTGCCACCGCTTCTGCCACCTGCCGCAAGGTATGGCAACAGCGCTGGCGCAGGCCCGTGGCTACGGGGTCGGGATGGTGCTCGCGCACCAGAACCTTGCGCAGCTCAAAGACAGCGGTCGGTCAGCGAACTCAGACAGCTCCCTCCGGTGCCGAAGCCGTGGCCCACTGATCGCCTCATCGAGTTGGCGCAGAGACCGCTGCGAGGTGGGAAGGCTGGAATGCAGATGGCGACGAGAAGCAGGCTCTACAAGCGGTACGGCGACCGACACCTTGACCTCGCGGGACGGTTGGGTGCGGCCCGCGTCGATCTGATGATGCGCGACTTGCCGCCGAACGTGGACACGGCGGTTCAGCGCGCCTCTGACTATGTGAAGTGCCTCGGCGAACAACGCACCCCCGAGTTGATCGCCGAATGGGGAGCAGTTCACGCTGACCTGATGGCCGCTGGTCACGAACTGCGGGCGCTCGCCACGCCCACGTCCGAATGAATATGGCTCAGGGCGTGTGGATGCCAAGTTCCGCGAGAGCTTCGGCGTCGTCCTGGATACGTTCGGCGGCGCCGCTTCGGATGCGCTCGGCCGCGAGCGCTTCGGCCTCATCGTCTGCTCCGCGGGCGTCCAGCGACTCAGCGATGGCGTCGAGCCTGATGTCGAGATCGTCGTGCATCCGGCGCACCTGATCTTCGAGGCGTGCGAGCATGTCCGCCAGGTCGTCGGGCTTTGCCTCCGGCGCGGGTGGCATAGCGCAAAGATATCTTCCGCAGCGGACCGGGAAGCGGTGTAGGTAGGAGGCCGCTTCGACGATCGCATTGTGCCGCTACTGGCCGGTGCGCCCGCTGGACATGGCGTTGGGCACATCCGCTCCATGGCCCGGCGAGACACGAACACCAGTTCGTCTGAGCTGTTTGGTAGACATAGCGCATGTCATTTGATCGGGCTGGCTACGAACGAGCTGTGCGCGAGGCTCAGCGTCGCGCTGAGGCCGAGGCCCGCCGGCAGGTGGATGCGTACAACAGGCAAGTTGAACAGTTCAACCGCCAGGAACGGCAGCGTGTTGAACGCGAGGTCAACGAGCACAACCGCCGCGCGGAACGGCACAACCGGGCTGAAGAACAGCGCGTGAGGCGCGTGCAGGAGCAGAACCGGCGCGCGATCTCCGACTACAACCGCCACGTGGGGCAGGTCAACGCGCACAACGCAGCGGTCATAGGCGATCTTCAGAACCGGCTGCGGGTCGCCGAATCAGGGCCTCGCTACACGGTTGCTGAGGAGGCGCTTGCTGATCGTGTCCAGCGGGCGGTCGCGCCACTCGATGACCGCGAGTGGGACGTATTCCTGAGCTACGCCCGGATTGATGGCGAACAAGCAGGGGACCCCTTGTACCGACACCTTCAAGACCTCGGGGTGCGGGTCTGGTTCGACGCGTTCACGATCCAGGCCGGCAAGAGCCAGGCACGGCAGATGGATCAGGGTCTTCAGAAGGCGCGGGCTGGGGTCGTACTGCTCACGCCCGCTTTCGTCGCAGGCCGTTTCTGGACTGAGCGGGAGCTTGGTGCGCTTCTCCACAAGGAAACGCTCATTCCCGTGCTCGACGGCGTGACCTTCGAGCAGGTGGCTGAGTTCAGCGGCATCCTGCCGGACCTCGCCGGCTTCGAGACTGCGCGAGACTCGATCGACACCATCGCACAGAAGATCGCTGCAGCCGTCCTACCTGGGTGATCCACGATCAGTAGGAGAAGCATCCAGGCGGAAGGCAGATCGTGGCGGTCGGCTGAACTACTACACTTTCCTTGGAGGTCATCTTCATGCAGCCGATTCGCACCGATTTCACAGGCTATGAGGGCAAGTTCGTTGCGATCGACGCCCGTACGGGCGAGATCGTGCTCGCGGACGAGGACCCCCGCGTGGTGCTCGAACAGGCGAAGGGTCGCAACCACATCGTCGTGCACGGCCGCGTGCCCTACGCGGACGAGCCGATCTACGTCGGCCTTGGCTGAGCCGCAGCCGCCGCTTCCCTGGCTCTACCCCTACCGGGAGGACGCGCAGTCCACGCGGCTCGGCGGTCCGGTCTTCCGGCCGTTCGTGCCGGTCTCGCTCGTCTACGGCGAGCAGTGCACATGGCCGCTCACCGGGCTGATCGACAGCGGAGCCGATGCGATCCTCGCCAGCGACCTGCTCACCGAGCAGTTGGATGTCGATCTCAGCGACCATGAGGGCGAGACGACTCATGCGGTCGGCGGCAGGGTCGCCGTCGCCCGCTACAAGACCGTCGGTCTGCGCCTACACCCGCGCGACGCCGACGAGCAGCGCTACGTCGAGTGGCAGGCACAGGTCGGCTTCATCGAGGGCTGGCACAGCGACGGCCTTGTGCTGCTCGGCAACGTCGGCTTCCTGGACCACTTCACGGTCACGATGAGCCGCTTCGCTCAGGCGCTCGCGGTCGAGGAGCGCACCGCCTTCGACGAGCGCTACGGCACCGTACTCAGTCCATGACCTGAGAGCCGGACACCTGGCTGTGCTTCCCACATCCTTCCCACAAACTTCGCGCAAACGACGATGAACTACGCATCGGCGTCGTCCGGGAGCAGCCCGAAAACCAGCATGAACACTAGGTTTCGGCCGCGTAGCCCAACGTAGCTTGTGCCCCAGGTCGAATCGACAAGGCGGAGGTCACTGGTTCGAGCCCAGTATCGCCCATTGCTGAAAAGGCCCCGCAACTGAGGCCGTCCCGAGTACGCTGTCACCGGCGGCGTCGAGCCCAACGGCGTTCAAAGCCCGGTCGCCGGTGCCATCATCCCCTCCCATGCGTCGCGCTCCCGCTCTTGCGCTGTTGACCCTTGCGGTCTTGCTGGCCGGATGGGGCGGCAGCCGCGAACCGCCTCGTGTCGCAGGTGTCGCTGATGCTTCGAGCGTGATCGGTCGGCCGGCCTCGAACGGATTCGTCGTCCGGCCTAACATCTCCGACCCGGCGTGTAACGGCGGGCGTGGGGTCCGTCTGAGCTCGCCGTTCGGGGCGCGGGATCACGAAATCCCCGCCACTAGCAGTGGCGCGATCGCGGGTGGCTCCACGGTGATCGCATTCAGCTCCTACTCCCCGGGTAAGGGCTTCGCCGTGCTCGATGCGCTCACGCGCCGGTGTGCGCTTGACCATGAGTTCGGAGCCGACGGCGCAGCGACGATCACGATCCCCTCTAGTCTGCGACCCGCACATCCGGAAGCCACTGGCCCTGAAGGGCTCGTGATCGATGTCGTGGCTGCGAGGAATGGCGGCGGCGCGATCGTCGCCGGCAGCTATCGAGGCGGTTGGGTGGTCGGTGAGGTAACTAGCCGCGGGCGGCTCGATCCGACGTTCGCGCGCGGTGGCTGGAGTGTGCTTCCGTTTGAAGGGGGAGTGACGGCGGTGCTTCAGGAACCGTCGGGGCGCATCATCATCGCCGGAAACCAACATGCCAGTGGCTGCTGCACCGTCAACTGGGCGGCGGCCCTGTCGGCACGCGGACGGCTCGAGCACGCGTTCGGCAGGGCCGGGCGAGTGGAACTGCCCACTGGCGAGAGCTCGGGGATCGAGCGGATGGCGTTTGAGCCGAACGGCGACATCCTTGTGAAGGTGGGCCACGGGAACATGGGCTGCTGGGGTACCTCATTGGCCATGCTCACACCCTCGGGACAGCCAGTGCCGCTGTTCGCAGAAAGACTCTCCCAGTTCTGGCAGGGGCTTGGCCTGCATGCCTTCGTCGGGGACGTCTACGTCGAAGGCGAAGGCTTCACCCTGGCCGGCACGGGACAGAAGCCGTGCTATGACGAACCCCCGGGCTCCAAAGCACCGGCCACAGGTCTGCTCGCGCGGTTTCGGCCCGACGGCGAACTCGACGGCCCCACGATTCGCTTCCCCTCTCGAATGTACGGAACTGTCAACGCATTCCGCGACGGCGGCGACACGTTGCTCGTCGAGTACCCGTACTCCGAAACAGGACAAGTGACGGTTACGGCACGTCGGGCCAACGGTGCGCTCGATCCTCGGTTCGGAAGCCTCGGCCGAGTGGAGATTCACATCCCAGAGCGCAGCAGGGAAGCTCGCGCCACGCTCGAAATCCTCAAGGCTGCCCCCGGGGAAATCAGCCTCGTAGCCACGCTCTCCGAGTACTCCGAACCGCCGCCCGAAGCTCCTGAAGTGAAGCTCATCCGCCTGCGCCTCTAAACCGCACAGACCCCGGTTTACGCGACACCCACAACGAGCCGCGATCGTGGTGCTCCTCAGACGTCTCACGCTCGCTCGTGGGGCGTCGCGGCCGCGTCAGCCCGGGGCGGTCCGGGGTGAGATGACACGGTAGTTCCAGTGGTACTTCAGTGAGCGAATCTGAGCTCGTCGGAGCAGCTTGCCGGGCTGCGGTTTGGCCAAAGCCCCTATTTCGGCGGTGTCGTTGCGCGAAGCACGAACCGCTCCATCGCCTTTGCAAACCCCTCCTGCTCGTTGGAGGCGGTCACGCGCCGGGCGGCGCGCTGCACCTCCGGGCTCGCATTGCCCATCGCGATGCTGAGGCCGGAGCGGGCGAACATGAGGATGTCGTTGGGCATGTCCCCGATCGTCGCGAACTGGCCGCCGGGTATGCCGAGGTGGGCGGAGAGGTAGCTGACGACCTCGCCCTTGTTCGCCCGAGGGTGGGTGATGTCCAGGTAGTAGGGCTGGGATTGCGCGGCTGACACGTGGTCGCCGAACTTCTCACGCGCCTGCTCCGTGCTCGCCGCCACCAAGCCCCGATCGTCGGAGACTCCCACGATCTTGGCGACGTCCTTGACGGCGTCGAAGCCTCTCACCACCGTCGGCTCGAACCGCACCGTGCGCGACTCCTGGTCCACGTGGGGAGCCTTCGGGTCGCGAACCAGCCAGTCGGCGCCGCTGTACAGCCACACGTCGAGCCCGGCGGCGGACAGCAACTCGATCGCCGGGCCGACGACCGCTTCGGGGATCGTCTTCTGCTCCAGAACCGACATGTCCGGGCGCACGATCAGCCCGCCATTGAAGGCCGAGATCGGCGTCGTCAGAGCGAGCGGCTCGATCAGCATCGACATGCCGCGCGGAGGACGGCCGCTGGTGACGGCGAACTCGATGCCTTGCTCGCGCAAACGACCGACGGCCGCGATCGCACGCCCGCTCAGAACCTTCTCCTGCGTCACGAGCGTGCCATCGACGTCAGCGAGCACAGCCATGATCGGTAGCTCGGCCATCGTCTTCGGAGCGGAGCCTAGCCTTCGGGGCCCGGCAGCGGTGGACGGTCTCCCGGGTCCTGCCAATCGTTCCGGCGGCTTCGGCGACGAAGCATCAGCCGGGTGGTAGGCGTGGGCCTGGAGCACTTGCACTCGCGAGCCACCGATCGCGGCGGCGAGCTGTGCGGCTCTTGGCATCGGCTCACCACGCCTCGCTGACACCCCGGCGACGGACGAGCACGACGATCACGGCGACGATCGCGACGAGCCCGCCGAGACCTGCGAACAGCGCCAGCGGCGCCCAGTCTTCTTCGGGCACCCAAAAGAGCTCACCGTGGATAGCGGCGGGCTCGGCGCCCACGCTGATGGGCACCGTCCAGTCAAAGATCTTCGTCCGTCGAGATCGATTCGTCACCTGCGGCGGGATGCCCGGCAGCATCCAATGGATCCTGTGATCGTGCCATTCCAGCTCGCCCCGATTCTCTACGACCACCCAGTCCGGCGGCGCCGTGGGCGAGGCTGACGGTGGCACCCTGATCAGTCCGAAGAAGTTCTGATTGAGGTAGTAAGCCCGTGAGCGGGTGTTCAGCTCCACCGTGCCGTCGGCGAGCAAGCGGGCGTAGGGTTCGTGCTGGTAGCCGTAGATTGTGACGGTCTCACCCGTGTGGTTGGTGAGCAGCAGGCGATCCGCGTACTGCACCACCTTCACCCGCAGCCCCGGCTGCGCCGGCGTCACCCCGGTCACGATCGAGCGGTAGTCGTACCTGTTGCCCTGCGTGCTGATCGGGTTCTCGCTCTCCCGCAGCGCCGCGCTAGCGCTGCTCTCGGCGCACACGGAGCTCGGCTGTGCGAGCGCCAGCAGTGCAGCGGCGGCGGCGGCCGCCGCTGCCGCCGCGAGCCTCGAACGCGTGCACAGACGGCCCGGGCCACGTCCCCGGGCCCTCGACGCTACCGCTGAGATGCTCGAGAGCACCGCCGCCAAACATTACCCGCGAGACTCGCAGCGTCCGCGCTCGCGAGGCGATCTTGGGGGTGCGCCCGGGATGAGCGCGATCGCGATGACATAGCCGGCGGCGGCGGTCGCGAGTGGGGAGGGGGGCGGTCGATCGAGCTCGCTCGCGGAGAAGCCCTGCGGCTCTTGCGCGCCTGGCACGCGCCCGGCCGCCCGGCCGGGCGGCCGGGCGTATGGGCGTCGCGTTGAGCTAGCGGATCGCGGAGAAGGCGATCACATCGCCAGCTGCATGGCGGCGAACATGTACGCCATGCCGAGCGTCATCGCCAACATCGAATAGCGCAGGTCGCTGAAGCAGACGAGCGGTTCCGCCGCCTCGATCGCGACCGCCCCTCCCGGCGTGATCGACGCGCCGCCGCCCCACAGCGTGCGGTGGTCCACGGTGCGCATCCGATCGGTCACCCACAGCCCCCCCTGCAGCACGAAGTACGCGACCAGCGCCCACGTGATCGGAGCCTGGAAGCCGCTCGGCGACCACATGTAGGCCATCGCGGCCATGTCGATCGCCATCGTCAGCCACAGCACGTTCACCGCCCGGCGAGCCACCGCCTGCGCGAGCATCCACGCGAGGATCGCGAGCGCGACGTCGGCGTAGGCGATCTGCCAGAAGCCGCTGGGGATGTCAAACGAGTCGATCGAAGCGGGGGCATACATGAAGATCATGCCCAGCGCCATCGCCACGTGGCCGCTGTGCCAGACCCGCCGCTGGCCCGTGCTTTCGGCTATGTGGCGAGCATGGATCACGAGGATCGCGATGAACGCGAGCGTCCACAGCACCGCGAGCCACGCCGGGAGGATGTTGATCGCGCCGTGGGCCGTCGTCATCTGCATCGCGCCGACGCTCGCCGACATGTGCGAGGAGCCGCCCGAGTGCGCCATGCTCATCCCGTTCATCGACCCGCCCATCGGCCGCAAAGCTAGCACCTGCGCTCGCCGGGCGGGTATCGCGGCGAACCCCTGTCTGACTGCTGACAGCTTCGAGGTTGCGCGCCGTCCGGCTCCCCTCGCGACCGATCGGCTGCTGTAGTATCCGCCGCGATGAGGCGCTCGCTGCGCGGGAAGTACGACCGACTCGAACAGCGCACGAGCCGCGCGCCGAGCCGCGCGGGCCGCCGAGCGCGTGCGAGCGAGAGGGATCGCCGAGCATGAGCGGTTCGGAAGCCGCCGCGACCGGCGGGCTGAGCCTCAAGAGCCTGGTCGGGGGCGGGCGCGCGCGTGTCAGCACCCGCGGCGTGCAGATCGCGCTGGGCGTCGTCTGGCTGATGGTGGGGCTGTTCCAGTTCAAGAGCTTCATGTACACGCACGGGCTCATCAGCGAAGTCTTCGGCGAAGCGATGGAAAAACAGCCGTCGTGGGTGGCCGTGCCGATGAAGACGATCGACGACTTCTACGGCCGCGACCTGACGCTCTGGAACACCCTGGCCGCGCAGATCCAGCTCGCGATCGGCCTCGGGCTGATCGTGGGCCGCAAGACCGTCAAGCCGGCGCTGCTGGCCTCGTTCGGGTGGGCGCTCGCCGTGTGGTGGTTCGGCGAGGGTTTCGGGGGCCTCGTTTCCAACACGCTCCCCGCGCCGCTGATGGGCGCGCCGGGGGCCGTGATCTTGTACGCGCTCATCGGCGTGCTGGTATGGCCGACCGACAAGCGCGCCGGACGCTCGCCCGCCGGCATGGGTCCGCTCGGGGAGCGCGGCGCCCAACTCGCCTGGGCGGGGCTGTGGATGTTGGGCGCGTTCCTGTGGCTGGTCGACGTGAACCGCGCCAAGGGCGCCACCGCCGAAATGATCAAGGGCATGGCCGAAGCCTCGCCGCACTGGCTGGCGAAGATCCAGGACTGGGCGGTGCACCACGCCCAGGGGCACGGCACGACCGTCGCGATCACACTCGCGGTGCTGTCGGTCGCGATCGCGCTCGGCGTGTTCGCGCCCTCGCCGCTGCGCTGGGCGGCGCTCGCGCTCGGGATCGTGATATCGCTCGGCTACTGGCTGTTCGGCCAGAGCCTCGGCGGGCCGTTCTGGGCGGGAGGCGCGACGGACTTCAACGCCGCTCCGCTGTACGTGCTGCTGGCCGTCGCGCTCTTCCCGCTCGCCCAGCGCTCGCCCCAGGAGCAGTCCGAGGGGCTAGCCACGGTCGCGACGGCGCAAACAGGCCGGCGTCGCGTGAGCTCGGCTATCTGAAACGTCCGCACCGGCGTCGACGTGGGTATTCGCGCGCTACGCCGTGCGCGCGAATCCGCTCGAACGAGTGACCGCGCCTTCTCGAGCCGACCTGCGGCGCACAAGCACGGCGCCGTGGTGGCCCATACGTGACACACAGGCCACCACGCGACTTCCCCGACGGGAGCCGCTCACCGTGAGCCAGCTTGGATGGTGCAGCTGATACGGCTATTCCTTTATCCATCGTGACACCTGAGGAGCTCGCCAACCTCGCGCACCTGCGCCGCGCCCGCGATCTGATCGATCGCGAGTACGCCCGCCCGCTCGACGTCGCCGCGCTCGCCCGCGCCGCGCTGATGTCGACCGCGCACTTCTCGCGGCAGTTCCGCGCGACGTACGGGGAGACGCCGTACGCCTACCTGATGACGCGACGAATCGAGCGGGCCAAGGCGCTGCTGCGCGGCCGCGACATGTCCGTCACCGAGGTCTGCATGGCGGTCGGATGTTCGTCGCTCGGCTCGTTCAGCGCGCGCTTCACCCAACTCGTGGGGGAGACGCCGACGGCCTACCGGGCCCGCGACCACGGCGCGCTCGCGAGCGTGCCAGGCTGTCTCGCCAAAGACCTAACGCGCCCAAGCCGCAAACCGAGCAGGATCGGAGAAACGCGCGCTGCCCTGGCTCCCTAGTGTTCGGGCAATGAACCTCGCTCTTTCACAATGCTTCGCCCTCGTGCATGACCCCGAGCTCGCGCTGGCCTTCTACCGCGACACGCTCGGCCTCGAACTGCGCAACGACGTCGCCCGCGAAGACTTCCGCTGGATCACCGTCGGCGCCGCCTCGCAGCCCGGCGTCGCGATCGTCCTCACGAACTACCTGAACGGCAGCCCCGCCGACCGCGATGCGCTAGCCGCGTTGCTAGCCAAGGGCGCCCTGAACGGCGTCCACTTCCACACCGACGACCTCGATGCCGCATTCGAGCAGCTGCGCGCCTCGGGCGCCGAGATCGTCCAGGAGCCGACCGACCAGCCGTGGGGGACACGCGACTGCGCCGTGCGTGACCCGTCCGGCAATCTTGTGCGCATCGACCAGCCACCGGCCGCATAGCCCCGACGCGGCCGCGCCGACACCCCCAATCAGCGGCCACTCCCGCTCGCTGGCCGGCTATTCGTGGCATCCATGGCATAGGCGACCCTTGCTGCCAAGGAGGTCGAGCTCAGAGGCCCGTCCCGAAGGCCTGTCCGCCGCGCGGGAGCCTCGTGAGGCCGGGGCTGCATAACGTGGCCGCGCCGATGTTCCTCGTCGTGCTTCGCCGCGCCGGCCCCGACTGGGACCCCTCGCTCGCGCCCGAAGAGCAATCCGCTTGGCAAGCGCACGCCGCGCTAGGATCGGCTTGCGGTGGCCAAGGACGCGCTAATCGATGAGATCGCCAACGAGCTCGACACCTGGCCGGGGGTGCGCGTCGTGCGCCGCTCAGACGGCGCCGCGGTGGTGCGCTACGAGCAGCTCGAGCTCGGCATCCTCGATCGCGACCGGGGCGTGGCGCAGCTGCGTTTTTCCCAGCCCGAGCATGACGAGCTCGTGGAGCACGGAGACGCCGAGCCGGCCGACGCGGCGCTTGCCTGCGACGGGGTGAGCCACAGCATTGGGGGGCCCTCGGACGTGACGGCCGTGCTCGAGCTGTTCGACCGGCGCTACCGCGACGTGCGCGGCGAGGACGACCCCTACAGCTCACGCGACCCAGCGTGAATCGATACGCACGTAGGCGACCGTCACGCCGGCGCCGACGATGCGCAAGATCACGGCGCGGGAGGCGTGCTTGCTCGCCGCGAGCAGCGCCCGCCCGTCGCGTTTGCCCTCATGCGACGGGTGGTGGGCTTCCCTCGGCGCTGGCGAGCAGCTTGGGATCCCATTCGCAGACGGTACACGCATGGTGGAAGGCCGAGCGGGCAAACTCGAGCGCGAGCTCGTGCGGGTTCACGCTGCGGCGAACGTCGTCCCAGTCGAGGACGTACTCGCCGAGCGCCTGCTCCCAACGCGCGGGCGCGGGGCAGAGCGTCGCCGCGCCGAACCCCTCCGGCGCGGGGTGCGCGTAGGCATAGAACGCCGCCCGTTCGTAGCGCGCGTCGCCGGGCCACCAGCCGACGGCGACCTCCTGCGCGTCCATCGCGTTGCGCATGATGAAGTCGTGCGAAGGCGGATCGGCCGGCAGGCCGGAGAACAGGTTGACCGCGAGGTCGAATGAACCCCACCACGCGTTCACCGGGGTAGAGCGTCCGCGATACGGCGCGCGGAACGCGGCGAGCACGAGCGCGGCCTGGGTCGCGGCGGCAAAGTAGGAAGCGACCTGCGCAGCATCGTAGGAGTGGTGCTCGGCATCCTCGTCGAGCGGCGCGCTCCACGGCACCTCCTGCGGCGTGGGGTCGATCTCGACGGCGCCGCCCAGCTCGCGAACCGCGCCCAGCAGCTCGCGCGCGACCTCGCCCGCCGATCGGTCGGGGCAGAGCGCGAGGCGGCGCACGCTCCCGCCGCTGTGTTCGACGAGCGCCTCGTGCGCTCTCAGATCGAGCGCGGCCACGAGCGCCCCCGAGCCGTCGGCTGCCGGCAGCGGTGCGGTCTCCCAACCGCGCGCGGTCAGACGCAGCGCCGCGTGCTGGAGCTGCGGCTCGGGCGGGGCCATCGCCACCGCCAGCTTGCCGAGCACCTGGGTGTGCGCGTGCAGCGTGTCGCACGTCGCGCTCCAGTCCCGGTATGACACGGCGGGCCAGTCGGAAGGCATCGCCGAACGCTACTGCTCGAGCCACCGAGACGCCAGCGAGCCTGGCGCACGGGGGTCACTGACGGCCAAGCTGCGAGTCCCACCACGGCGGGCGCCTCGAGCGCGTCCTCGGCGTCTCAGTCAGAGGCGTCCGCGGAGGGCAGCCGGACCGTTTGAAGAGCAGCTCGATCGGCGGCCAGCGAGACCGGCGGGCCGCTGCTCGCCAGCGCCTCGGAGGGCTCGTCTCGGTGCGCGCCCGGCGCCAGCTTGCGGGCGTCCCTCTTGGCTTGCTTCTCGATTCGACGCTCGCGCAGCCGGCTTTCGCGCGCGAGCTTCGCCATCGTCGTCTTCTTCTTGCCGCTCGAGGCCATATCTCAACTCCTTCTCGTGACGTTCTTCTCCGCGCCTCATGAGGGCTCAGCGGCGCGATCGAGCGCGCCGGCTCCTCGCCGTCCGACCAACCTGCAAAGTCGCCGATTGGACCAAGCGGCCGACGCTCACAGCGCGCTAGGCCAGCTGGACGTTGCCCGCCTTGGGCCCCTTCTCGCCGGGTTCGGCGTCGTATGAGACGCTTGCGCCCTCGGGGAGCGAGCGATAGCCCTCGCCCACGATCGCGCTGTGATGGACGAACAAGTCCTTCGATTGGTCATCCGGCGTGATGAACCCGAAGCCCTTCTCGTCGCTGAACCACTTGACGGTTCCAGTAGCCATGCTGCCTCCTCCGGCGTCGATAGTGCTGCGAACGCGGAGATTGCTGAGCAAAAGCTACGAGCGCTGGCACTGCGATGTCGGGCGACTCGCCCGACCTGATGCCTCGACGCTAGCAGCTACCGGCGCGCCTTGGCTGCTGCCTCAAGGAGCGCCGTCGGCCGCGGTCGCGACCGCAGCGTGAGCGGCAGCGGTGAACAGCAGCGTGAAGTGCTCGATGATCTCATCCGGCGAGGCGTCGACTTCGCCGTTGATCCAGTCCGCCAGCACCTCCACCACGCCACCCATCAGCGAGCGGGCTGTCAACCCCGGGTCGAGGCGAACGCGAATGCCGCGATCGGCTAGCGAACGTGAGCTCTGCTTCAGCAGCTCGGCGAACAGGAGGTCGGCGAATTTGTGTCTGGTCTTGCGGCGTACGCGCTCGAGGCGATCGCTGACGCCCACGACCTCGAGCGCGAGCACCCGCGCCTTGCGCCGGTCATCGGTGAGGATCGTCCATCCGGCGCGCAGGCCGGCCCGGGCCTTCTCCTCGATCGTCTGCGCCTGGCTGGTGCCCTCGGTCGCGGCCGTGGTGATCTCGCGGATGATGTCCCTGTAGACCTGGTAGAGCAGCTCCTCCCGGCTGTCGAAGGACTCATAGAAATAGCGCGGGTTCAGCGACGCCTGCGCGCTGATCGCGCGGATCGTGCTGCTCGCATACCCGGCGGTCCCGAACAGCTCGAGGCCCGCCCGCAGGAGCAGCTCCTGCCTGGAGGCGCGGCGCTCTGTCGCGGTTATGCCGCGATAGGGCCGCGAGGTCTGCTCGATGGAGGCCACGCCACAATTCTCGCACCGTCGCCGGCGGTCGGCACGCTGACCGCTGCGCTTGTCCGCGCCACGGAGCGGCGTAGGCTGTCCGTCCGAGCTCATGCTTGCCCCCGCGAGACCCCGGAAGGGCGCTGGCGGACCGTGACGGATCGCGCCGCTCGCGTTCGGAGACGATGATCGGCGTCGTGCACGCGCTCGGGACTCTGGCCGCGGTTCGCGAAGTGGTGCCCGCGCGTGCCCAGATGGCCACCACGCTCGGCTTTCACATCATCCTCGCGTGCTTCGGGATCGCGTTCCCGACGATCGTGCTGATCGCCGAGTACCTCGGGCTGAAGCGCTCCGACGAGGTGGCGATGACGCTCGCGCGGCGCTGGTCGCAGGCGCTCGGCGTGCTCGTCGCGGTCGGGGCGGTCACGGGCACGGTGCTGTCGTTCGAGATGGGGCTGCTGTGGCCCGGTCTGATGCGCAAGTACGGGGCGGTGATCGGCTTTCCGTTCAGCGTCGAGGGGATCTTCTTCTTCCTCGAGGCGATCTTCACCGGCATCTATCTCTACGGCTGGCGGCGCCTGAGCGGCTGGGCGCACTTCTGGTCTGGGATTCCGGTGGCGCTCAGCGGGATCCTCGGCGCGATCTCGGTGATGGCGGCGAACTCCTGGATGAACACGCCGGGGGGGTTCACGATGCGAGCCGGACGGATCGTCGCCGTCGAACCCCTGGCGGTCTTCTTCAGCCGCTCCGCGGTGTATGAGATGCCGCACATGATCCTCGCGGCGTACATGGTCGCGGGGTTCCTGGTCGCCTCGGTGTACGCGGTCGGGCTGCTGCGCGGGCGCCGCGACCGCTACCACCGACTCGGCTTCGCGATCCCATTCGTGCTCGCCGCCGCGCTCACGCCGTTTCAGATCTTCGTCGGCGACACCGCCGCACGCGCAGTCGCGACAGACCAGCCCGTCAAGTTCGCGGCGATGGAGTACGTCGCGCACACCTCTCGCGGGGTGCCCGAGTATCTCGGCGGCGTGTACTCGGGCGGGCGCGTCTACTTCGGCATCGAAATCCCCGACCTGGACTCGCTGCTCGTCGGCTTCAGCCCGCACGCGAAGGTCACCGGCTGGGACTCGGTCGCGCCAGTCGACCGTCCGCCGGCGCCGACGCTCATCCACCTCTCCTTCGACGTCATGGTCGGACTCGCGTTCGTGCTCCTGCTCGCCGGCCTCTGGGCGCTGCTCGCGTGGCGGCGCCGGCGCGCGCTGCCCGCCAGCCGCTGGTTCTGGCGGCTGGCGGTCGCGTGCGGGCCGGCGGCGCTCGTGGCGATGGAGTGCGGCTGGATCGTCACCGAGGTCGGACGCCAGCCGTGGGTCGTCTACCGGCTGCTCACGACCGCGCAGGCGGCGACCACCAACAGGGGCGTGATCGCGAGCCTGTCGGCGGTGATCGTGCTCTACGCCGTGCTCGGCGTCGCGACCGTGCTGATCCTGCGGTGGCTCGCGCGCCGCTGGAAAGAGGGCGAGGAAGGCGAGGCCGCCGTGCCGTACGGACCGCCGAGCCGACCGCCCGGGCCCGTCGCCGGGGAGCGGGCGTGATGGCGGAAGTCCTCGGCGCGATCCTGCTCGCGGTCCTCACGCTCTATGCGGTCCTCGCGGGCGCGGACTTCGGCGGCGGCCTGTGGGACCTGCTGGCCGGCGGCGAGCAGCGCGGCCGGGCGCCGCGGCGGCTGATCGACGAGACGATCACCCCGGTCTGGGAGGCCAACCACGTATGGCTGATCTTCGCGCTCGTGATCTTCTGGACGGGCTTCCCGACGGCGTTCGCCGCGGTCATGACCGCCGCCGCGCTGCCGCTGTGGCTCGCCGCGCTCGGGATCGTGCTGCGCGGCGCCGGCTTCGCGTTTCGCAAGGAGGTCCAGGGAGGCCGCGCCGAGCAGCCGCTCGGCGCGGTGTTCGCCATCTCATCGCTGCTGACGCCGTTCTTCATGGGCACCGTCGTCGGCGCCGTCGCCGCCGGCCGGATCGCGCTCGGCGCACGGCATACCACGCTGTCGGTGTGGACGAACCCCACGTCGCTGCTCGTCGGGGGGCTGTTCGTCGCCGTGTGCGCGTATCTCGCGGCCGTGTACCTGATCGGCGAGGCGATCGCCCGCGAGGATCAGCCGCACGCGCGCTATTTCAGCCGCCGCGCCGCCGGCGCGGGAACGCTCGCCGGAGCGCTCTCGCTCGCCGCGCTGGCCGAGCTTCGCCACTCAGACCACGCGCTCTTCCACCAGCTCACCGGCCGCGCGCTGGCGCTCGTGCTGCTCGCCGGCGCCTGCGGCCTGGGCGTGCTCGCGCTGCTCGCGCTCGCGCGCACACGCGGGCTGCGCGCGCTCGGACGCGCACGCGGGCTGCGCGCGCTCGCAGCGCTGGGCGTCGCAGCGGTCATCTGGGGCTGGGGGGTGGCCCAGAAGCCGGCGCTGCTGCCGCGCACCGGCCTCACGCTCGCCGACGGCGCCGCACCGCATGGCACGCTGGTCGCGCTCGTCGGCGTGTTCATCGCCGCGGTCCTGCTCGTCGGGCCCTCGCTGATGCTGCTCTTCTGGCTGCACGGGCGCCGGCTGCTCGACGGCGGCGGCGCCGATCGGGGCACGCACCGCTGAGAGCCGCCGCGGCGCGAGCTGTTCTGCCAGGATGCCCGTGTGGGCTTCGATCAGTATCACGAGCCGCCCGAGGAGCTGCCGCAGCAGACGCGCACGTTCGCGCGGCTGTGCGCGTCGCTCACCGAGGAGGCGGAAGCGATCGGCTGGTATGAGCAGCGACTCGCGCTCGAGTCAGATCGTGACGCCAGCGCGATCATGCGCGACGCGCTCGGCGAGGAGTTCAAGCACTTCTGCATGGATCTCGAGTTCCTGCTGCGTCGCAGCCCGCTGTGGCGCGAGATCGCCCGGGGCATCCTGCTCCAGGAGGGCGACATCGTCGAGCACGGCGAGCGCTCCGAGGAGCAGGCGGTCGAGGGCGCCGCGGCGCAGGGAGCGCCGCTGACCGGCAGCAGCTCGCTCGGCATCGGCAGCCTGCGAGGCGCCACGCCGTGAGCCATCTGCTGCGCGAGCACGCGCCGATCACCGACGCCGGCTGGCAGCTGCTCGACGCGGAGGCCCGTGGGCGCCTCACGCCCGGGCTCGCCGCGCGCAAGCTGGTCGACTTCAGCGGGCCGCACGGCTGGGAGCACTCGGCGACGAACCTCGGCCGTGTCCGCGCGCTGGCCGAGGAGCCCGGCGAGGGGCTCGTGGCCGCGCAGCGCGAGGTGCTCGCGCTGCTCGAGCTGCGCGCGCCGTTCTCGCTCGCGCGGGGGGAGCTGCGCGACGCCGACCGCGGCGCCCAGGACATCGACCTCGACGCGCTCGACCGGGCCGCGCGCCGGATCGCGATCGCCGAGAACCGCGCCGTCTTTCACGGCCTGAAGGCGGCGGGCATGAGCGGTATCACCGAAGCCGCCACGCACGATCCGATCGCGCTGGGCGAGGATTGCGAGCGCTATCCGCGTCACGTCGCGCACGCGCTCCAAATGCTCTTGCACGCGGGCGTCGAGGGCCCATACGGCCTGGCGCTCGGGCCCGAGGCGTATACGCGCGTGCTCGAGGCCAGCGAGCACGGGGGCTATCCGCTGCTGGACCACCTGCGCGAGATCGTCGGCGGTCCGCTCGTGTGGGCGCCCGGCGTGCGCGGCGCGGTGCTCGTCAGCCAGCGCGGCGGCGACTTCGTGCTCGACGTCGGCGAGGATCTGTCGATCGGCTACGAGCGCCACGACGCCGACGCCGTCGAGCTGTACATCGAGGAGAGCTTCAGCTTCCGCGTCCTCACACACGACGCGGCCGTCGCGCTCACGCTCTGAGGAGGATTATCGGCGAGCCGTCCGAACGGTGAGTGATAATGGGCGCCATGGATCACAGCTCATCGACCGATAGTGGCAGGGGAGCCGGCCTCCCGGGTAGGAGCGCTTCGCAGTTCGCGCGCGAGGTCGCGCGCGAGCGCCAGAAGCAGGAGCTGCGCCACGAGCGCGACGTTCTCGTGCTCGAGCTCGCAAAGGATCTCGGCGAGCAGCAGCTCGCGCAACGCTTCGGCGTGAGACCGGCGGTGGTCGGCAAGCTCGTGGCGGACGCCCGCGAGCGGCTCGACGGCGGCGTCTACCCCGCGGGCGCGTCGCAGATCAACGCACGGCGCCTGGGCAGCGATCGGCACCGCTGGGCGGAGGCGGACGCTCACTACGAGGCGCTCGGGAGCGGTCCCTCGCTCAGCGACCGTCGCCGGACCTCCTCGCCGGCCTCCTCCTAGACACGCAGCAGGGCGCGACGGTGGACGCCGGGCGCGTCAGGGTGGCATGCGCCTCGCCACCCGGTGCGGCGTCGCGCGCCGCGACCCGCGCACGGGGGTAGAGTCCGGGGATCATGGTTGCCTCGCTGCGTCGGCGTGCAGGCGCGGCGGTCGCGGGGGTGCTCCTCGGGCTGTTGGCGGTCGGCTGCAGCGGCTCGGGGGCGGCGGGCACGTTCACGCCGCGCACGCGCGGCACGCTCACGGTCGCCACAGCGCAGATCCCCGACCCCGGCTTCTGGTACGGGAGCGCCAAGCACCCGACAGGCGGCTTCGAGTACGGGCTCGCACGCGCGCTCGCCGCGCGCTTCGGGCTCGCGCGCGTCAAGGTGATCGTCGTCCCCTTCGCGCGGCTCGTCGCGGGCGAGCTCGAGGGCGCGGACCTGGCGCTCTCGGACATCACCGTCACCGCAGCGCGTGCTCGGCATGTGAGCTTCTCAAGCGCCTATCTGGCGGCGCCGCCGTCGATCCTCGTGCGGCCCGGCACGCAGGTCGCCGACGTTCACGCCGCGCAGGAGCTGCGCTGGGCGGTACAGCGGGGCACCACCCTGCAGGAAGCGCTCGCAGACACGATCCACCCGGCGCGGGCGCCGCTGGTCTTCGCCCACCAGCACGAAGCGCTGCGCGCGCTGCGCTCGGGGCGCGCGAGCGCCGTCATGCTCGACCTTCCGGTCGCGCTCGCCTACGCGCGCGAATCGCCAGCCAGCTATGCGGTCGCCGCCCAGCTGCCAAGCGAAGACGTGCTCGCCGCCGCGCTCCCGCACGGCTCGGAAAACCTCGAAGCCGTCGACTCGGCGATCCGCGCCTTCAGCGAGGACGGCACGATCGAACGCCTCGGGCGGCGCTGGCTGCACACGAGCCTGCATGAAGGCGCCGCCGAACAGGTGCCGGCGCTGAGGGTCGAAGAATGACCGCTGCCGAACCGGCTCGGACACGGGCGCCGGAGACGCCGGCGCTGATGCTGCGATGACAACGCTCGGGCACGCGTCGATCGGCTCGATCCTTGAGATCTCCTCGCCGAACGGGGCGCCGTGGGAGTTCCTCGTGATCTTCGCGACCGTGCTGCTCGGGCCGGTCGTGATCGAGCGCGCGCGGATACCGGGGATCATCGGGCTGCTGCTCGGCGGCTACGTGATCGGCCCCCACGGCCTGAACGCGATCGGCGCGGGCAACACGACGCTGCCCGACCTCGGCCAGCTCGGCCTGCTGTACCTGATGTTCGTCGCCGGGGTCGAGCTCGATCTCAACCTGCTGCGCGCCCACCGGCGCTCGGCGATCATCTTCGGGCTGCTCACGTTCGCGCTGCCGATGCTGTTCGGGACGATCGTCGGCTTGTCGCTCGGCTGGGAGGTGCTGGCAGCGATCCTGCTCGGCTCGCTGCTCGCCTCGCACACGCTCATCACCTATCCGACGGTGCGCGACGCCGGCCTCGCCTCCGACCCGGCGGTCGCGACCGTCGTCGGCTCGACCGTGCTCACCGACACCCTCACGCTGGTGGTGCTCGCGGCGGTCGCCGGCTCGGTCGGTGGGGGACGCTCGACGCTCGACATCGCCTTCCAGCTGGTGGTCGGCCTGGCCGTGCTGATCGGCTTCAGCCTGCTCGTGCTGCCGCGTCTGGCAGCCTGGGCGTTTAGGTTGTTCGGCGCCGAGCGCTCCGTGCGCTACGTCGTAGCGATCACAGCGTTTCTCGCCGCCGCGACCGTCGCCGAGCTGTTCGGCATCGAGGGCATCGTCGGCGCGTTCTTCGCCGGGCTGGCGCTCAACCGGCTGATCCCGAACGAGGGCCAGCTGATGGATCGCATCGGCTTCTTCGGCGGCGCGGTGTTCATTCCCGTGTTCCTCGTGTCGGTCGGGCTGATCCTCAATCCGGCCGTGATCGCCAAGTGGCAGACCCTCGCGTTCGCCGGCCTGTTCATCCTCGCGTGCCTCGGCGGCAAGCTGCTGGCTGCCGGCCTCGCCGCGCGGCTGCTCGGCTTCTCGCGCCCGCAGGCGGGGCTGCTGTTCTCGCTCAGCGCCGCGCAGGCCGCGGCGACGCTCGCGGCCACGGTCGTCGGCTTCCAGATCGGGCTGTTCAGCAGCGCGGTCGTCAACGCGGTGCTGCTGCTGATCTTCGTCAGCGTGCTCGCCTCCACGCTCGCCGCCGAGCGCGCGAGCGCCCGGCTCGGTGCCCAGGAGCACGGCCCGGGCGCGCTCGGCGCGCGCGTGGTCGTGGGGGTCGGCGATCCCGAGCTCGCGCCCGGCGCGCTCGCGATCGCCGTACGGATCGCGCGCGCGGACGGCGGCGTCGTGCAACCGGTGCTCGTGCAGGCACCCTCGAGCACGTCCGCGCCGCGGGTCGCGCGCGAACGCCTGACGCGCGCGGCGGCCATCGCCGGGGTCGACGGCAGCGTCTCGACGAGCATCGACCGCTCGCTGCTGCACGGGGCGCTGCAGGCGGGAATCGCAAGCGAAGCGACGCTCGTGCTCGTCGCCCAGCCAGGCGATCCGAGCGCCGCCGAGCGCGACGCCGCCGCGGCGCTGTGCGCACAGGTCAACGCGCGCACGCCGCCGCTCGCCAGTGTGCGCGGCAGCGCCACCAGGCTCGGAGTCGTTCGCCTGCTGGCGAGCGACTCCGCAGACGACCCGCATTCGCTCGCCGCCGAGATGTCGCGCCGGGTCGCGCGCGGTCCCGTCGATCGCCTCGAGAACGGCGATCGGGATCGCCGCGAGCAACCGGCGCCGCGAGACGTGACCTTCGCCTCCTGGGACGAGTCGCTGCCCGCGGCGGCTTTGCAGGTGAGCGGGATCCTCGTGTGCGCGCTCAGCGAGGCCGACGCGGACACGAACCTCTCGGCCTCGCGCCGGGCGAGCGCGAGGCCGAGATTCGCCGATCGAGCCGTCGATGCTCGAGCGCCTAGGTGACCGTGAACGTCTTGGTGAGGCTCACGGCCGTCTCGGTGCTCGTGGCTGCGATCGAGCCCGCCCCTTCGGCTGCGGTTTCGGGGATCGTGACTTCGGTCGAGAGTTCGCCGCTGCCGTTTACCGTCGCGCTCGGCAGCGTCGTCTTGTGTTTTTTGTGGTCGGTGAATTTCAATTTGATCGTGTCCCCGGGCACGAAGCCGCTGCCGCTGACCGTCACGACCGTGCCTCCCGGACCGGAGCTCGGCGAGATCGCGACCGTCGCCTGCGTCACCTCCAGCGTCACGCCCGTGGCCGAGTAGGCGGGTTTGTAGTACAGGCCCGTGCCTTTGCCGACCGCGTCGCCGGTCTCTTTCGCGAACGTCCCCGTCAAAGCCGAGCTCGACAGGACCGAGAACGTTTCGCCGGCTTTCGCTTTGAACGTTTTCGCCTGGCTGAGCGCGAGCGTGCCTTCGATCGACGCCGTGCCCGTCACCGACAGCGCGCCGATGTCGCTCGCGCCGGCTACCGCCGCCTTCAGCGTGGCTTTTTTGCCCTGGCTGTAGGTGCCGGTGACTTTCAGGTCCGCGCCCGCGCTCAGCGAAACGGTTTTTTCATTCTTGAGGTCGCCTTCGATCACGCGAGCGCCGCCGGCATCCTTTTCGGCGGTGATCGTGCCTTTGTTCGTGAGCGTCCCCGTCCCGCTCGCGACGACCAGCGAGATCGTCTCGCCGTTCTGGCCGGGACCGTCCGTGAGGATGATCGTGCCGCTGTTCGTGAAGCTCGCCGCCGCCGTCAGCGATGCGTTCTGGCTGCTGTTGTTCTGGACCGAGAGCGTCTGCTTGGAGCCCGGCGCTCCGGTCAGCGTGTTGCCCGTGTTGCGCGCCGCAATCACGCTCTTGCCCGAGCCGGTGTACGTCAGCGAGCTGCTTTCGATGACCACCGGCAGCGTGCCTTTGGCCGTGCTCGTCGTGCCGCTGCCCTCCGTGAACGCGCTGTGCGGATCGAGGAACACCTGCCCGGCGTTCGCGCCGGTCCCGGCCGCGAGGATCTTGCCGCCCGTGCCGTTCACCACCGCGCCTTCGCCCGAGACCGTCAGCGTCTTCTTTTCGGCAACTTCGAGCGCGCCTTCGTTGGTCAGCGTCGCTTTGCTCGCGTCGTAGGAGGTGTTCGTGTCGATCTCGATCGTGCCCTTGTTCGTCAGGTCGGCCTGCAGGAAGCGGCTCCCGCCGGCCGCTTCGACGGTCGTGATCGTGCCGGTGTTCGTGAGCGTGCCCGCGGTCAGGTCGAGCGTGACGCTCTCGCCGTTCTGGCCGGGACCGTCGGTGAGGGTGATCTTGCCTGCGTTGGTGAACGACGCCGAGGCGGTCACGGTCGCGTTCTGGTTGGAGTTGTTCTCGATCAGCAGCGTCTGCCCGGAGGCAAGGTTGCCGGCGAGCGTGCCTTCGGTGTTGCGCTGGGCGATCGTGCTCGCGCCCGCGCCCGTGTACCTCAGCGCGCCGCTGTCGATGATCACCGGCAGCGTCCCGCTGGTCGTGCCCCCACCCTGGGTGAACGACGTTTTCGGTTCCAGGTACACGTCGCCGCTGGCCGCGCCCGCGATGTTGCCCGAGGCGTTGGTCACCGAGCTTTCGTTGGAGACGACGAGCTGGAAGCCTTCGCCGACGTTCAGCGCGCCTTCGTTGGCCCAGCTGCCGTCGGCGCCGTCGAAGTCCGTCGGCCCGTCGATGTCGGTCGTGCCTTTGTTGACGAAGTCGCCTTGGAGGATGCGCGTCCCGCCGGCGGCCGCTTCGGTGGTGATCGTGCCGGTGTTCGTCAGCGTGCCGGACACGGTGAGCGTGACGCTCTCGCCGTTTTGGCCGGGACCGTCGGTCAGCGTGATCGTGCCGCCGTTGGTAAAGCCCGTGGCGGTCACGGACGCGTTCTGGTTGGAGTTGTTCTCGATCAGCAGCGACTGCCCCGCCGAGGATGCCCCGGTGAGCGCGCCCCCGGTGTTGCGCTGGGCGATCGTGCTCGCGCCCGCCCCGGTGTAGTCGAGCGAGCCGCTTTCGATCACCACCGGCAGCGTGCCGCTGGTCGTGCCCGCGCCCTCGGTGAAGGCGGTGCCCGCTTCCAGGAAGACCTCGCCGCTCGCGCCGCCCGCGATCGCACCGCCGGAGCCGTTCGTGACCGAGCCTTCGCTCGAGACTTTCAACGCCTTGCCCGTCGCGACGTCCAGCGCGCCTTCGTTGGTCAGCGTCGCTTTGCTCGCGTCGTAGGAGGTGTTCGTGTCGATGTCGATCGTCCCTTTGTTCGTCAGGCTGGCCTGCAGGAAGCGGCTCCCGCCGGCGGCTTCTTCGGTTGTGATCGTGCCGGTGTTCGTGAGCGTGCCCGCGGTCAGGTCGAGCGTGACGCTCTCGCCGTTCTGGCCGGGCGCGTCGGTGAGGGTGATCTTGCCTGCGTTGGTGAACGACGCCGAGGCGGTCACGGTCGCGTTCTGGTTGGAGTTGTTCTCGATCAGCAGCGTCTGCCCGGAGGCCAGGTTGCCGGCGAGCGTGCCTTCGGTGTTGCGCTGGGCGATCGTGCTCGCGCCCGCGCCCGTGTACCTCAGCGCGCCGCTGTCGATGATCACCGGCAGCGTCCCGCTGGTCGTGCCTTCGCCCTGCGTGAACGACGTTTTCGGTTCCATGAACACGTCGCCCGGGTGTTCCCCGCTGCCGCCCGCGATGTTGCCCGAGGCGTTGGTCACCGAGCTTTCGTTGGAGACGGCGAGCTGGAAGCCTTCGCCGACGTTCAGCGCGCCTTCGTTCGTCCACGCGCCTTTGCTGGCGTCGAAGTCCGTCGGCGCGTCGATGTCGGCGGTGCCTTTGTTGACGAAGTCGCCTTGCAGGATGCGCGTCCCGCCGAGGTCTGCTTCGGTGGTGATCGTGCCGGTGTTCGTCAGCGTGCCGGACGCGGTGAGCGTGACGTTCTCGCCGTTGGTGGACGGTGCGTCGGTCAGCGTGATCGTGCCGCCGTTGGTGAAGCTCGTGGCGGTCACGGACGCGTTCTGGTTGGAGTTGTTCTCGATCAGCAGCGACTGCCCCGCCGAGGATGCCCCGGTGAGCGTGCCTTCGGTGTTGCGCTGGGCGATCGTGCTCGCGCCCGCCCCGGTGTAGTCGAGCGAGCCGCTTTCGATCACCACCGGCAGCGTGCCGCTGGTCGTGCCCGCGCCCTCGGTGAACGACGTTTTCGGTTCAAGGAGCACCCGGCCGCTGCCGGTTGCCGCGATTTTGCCGCCGCTCGCGTTCGTCACCGAGGCTTCGCTCGAGACCGTCAGCGACTTTTCGTTGGCGAGGCTGACCGTGCCTTCGTTGGCGAGCGTCGCTTTGCTCGCGTCGAAGGACGTGTTCGCGTTGATCGCCAGCGTGCCTTTGTTGGCGAGGCTGCCTTTCAGGACGCGTCCGCCGCCGGCGTCCGTTTCGGTCGTGATCGTGCCGGCGTTGGTGATCGAGCCGCCAGATTCCAACGTCACGCTCTCGCCGTTCTGGCCGGCGCCATCGGTCAGCGTGACCGCGCCGTGGGCGCCGAGCGCGATCGCCGAGGACGCGTTCAGCGTCGATGACGAGTTTGAGACGTTGGCCACGACCAGCGTCTGCGTGCCCGATTCGCCGCCGACGCTCAGCGACTTCACGGTCGTCGTCGTGCCCGTGGTCAGCGTCACGGTGTAGGTGCCGTTCACCGTGATGCACGCTTCTTCGCTCGTGGTGGGGGGTGCTTTGTTGCTCCAGTTCGCGCCTTCCGCCCAGCTGCCGCCCGCGGTGTTCGTCCAACTGTCCTGGCAGCCGACCGCGCGCGCGGCCGACGACGCCCACAGGGACAACGCGACGATCATCAGAAGCCCTACGCTCGCCACGCCGAGGAGGCCGGCGCGGCGTCCGAGGCGCGGCAGCGCCGTCAATGCAGGCATTTCATGCCCTCCGTGTTCGTGATTTCCCCCACATCGGCACCGCAACGACTCACCGACGCCCTTGTGAGCGCGAAACACTACTCAAGCCTCGCGCACATGGTCAATACGCAATTTTGCGGATATCACATCGGCGCCGTGGGCCGGTGCGAACCCGGCCCGCGTGCATTCGTCAATCTGGAACAGCCGTCAACGAGGGCTCGTGCGCGAGGACGCCGGGCGCTGCGTCCCGGATGACCGGCCGGGCGCACGAGCGGCGCGCTCGTGCAGCTCCTCGCCCGCCGTGCGTGCCGAAGCTGCGAGCGCTCAGCCGACCCTGGTCGTCGGGTCGCTCGCCGAGCGCTGGTCGGGCAGGTTGATCTCGACGCCCGCAGGCGGGTCCACGTGTCCGGCCTGCAGCGGATCGTCGGTGTCGCGCATCCAGCGGCGCACGCGCGCGCGCAGGTCCTCGGCGACCTCTGCATAGGCGGCGTCCGCGATCACGTTGTTCGCCTCGTTGGGGTCGAACACCAGGTCGTAGAGCTGTTCTTTGGGGATCTCGCGCTCGGCCCAGCCGGCGGCGATCAGCAGCTCCTTGCTCGGGCCGTCGTCGGTGTTCGCGAGCACCGGCGTGCGCCGCTCGCCCCAGCGGCGGATGTACTTGTGGCGGCTGGTGCGGACCGCGCGTTGCGGCTCGTACGCCGCGTGCCAGGTCGAGCCCGCGAAGATCTCCTCGCGCACGTGCAGCGCCTCGCCGCGCAGCAGCGCCAACAGCGAGACGCCCTGCAGAAACGGCGGGCGCGCGATTCCCAGGTACTCGCACACGGTCGGGTAGATGTCGATGTGCGAGACCAGCGCGTCGATCACGCGCCCGCCGCCAAACGGCTCGGGCCCGCGCAGGATCAGCGTCACCCCCAGGCCGCGGTCGTACAGCGTCGCCTTCGCCCCCGGAAACGGCATGCCGTGATCGGTCGTGAAGATGATCAGCGTGTCCTCGCTCAGCCCGCACGCATCCAGCTGGTTGAGCACCATGCCCACGCCGTGATCCAGCGAGCGCGCGCTCGCCTTGAACGCCGCCATGTCCGCTCGCACCTCCGGCGTGTCCGGGAGGTTGTTCGGGGGCTTTGAGTAGTGGACGTCCCTGAGCGAGCCCGGGCCGAGGAATTCGCGGTGGGTCTCGAAGAAGCCGACCGACACGAACAGCGGGCGCTCGCGCGGACGGCGCAGGACCTCCATCGCCAGCGGCGCGACCGTGTCCACGCGCGTGGTCGGGACCTTGATCACCTCGTCGTAGCCGATCACCTCGGGCTTCTTGGAGATGTGCTGCTCGCCGATCAACGTCGAGGTGTAGCCCGCCCCGCGCAGGACGTTGACGATGTGATGGCGGTAGTCGCGCAGCGAGAAGCCGCGGTGGGCCAGGCCGAGCATGCCGTTGCTCTGCCCGTACTGGCCGGTCAACAGGCACGCACGGCTGGCCGAGCAGGTCGGCGCCGCGCAGAAGGCCTGGCGGAAGAGCACGCCCTGATCGGCCAGCCCCTGTACGTTTGGCATCGGCACCTGCTCGCCATAGGGCTGCGTGTAGCGCCCCGTGTCGTGCGAATGCAAGTACAGGATGTTCGGCCGCTCGTTCACGTATTGTGCACTGAGTCAGTGAGCTTGTTTGGGGCTTTCGATGACGCCGATGCTCTCCTACCTGGTGTGCGCCACGCCGCGAAGCGGCAGCACTCTACTGTGCCGCGCGCTCGACCAGACCGGTGTCGCCGGCCATCCCGAGGAGTACTTCGAGGCGCTCAGCCGCTCGGGGCTGCCGCGCCGTCCGCACGAGTACTTCGATCCCGACCGCCACGCCAACATCGTCGAGCGCCTCGCCTTCCGCGAGATGCCCGACGGGCTCGCCGAACCGAACCCGCTGTGGCACCCCGACACCTACGACCAGTACCTGGCGTGGGCGCTCGCGCAGGGCACCACCGCCAACGGCGTCTTCGCCGCCAAGCTCATGTGGGGCTATCTCGGCGATTTCGCCCAGCTGCTGCGCGGGATCGCGGGGATGGCCGGGCGCCCGCTTCCGGAGCTGCTCGCGCGCGCCTTCCCCGGCCTGCGCTACATCCGGATCACCCGCGAGAACAAGGTGCGCCAGGCCGTCTCGCTGTGGAAGGCCGTGCAGACCCAGGCGTGGAAGCGGGAACCCGGCGCCGAGGTCGCGCGGATGGTCGAGCCCGTCTTCTCCTTCCGCGCGATCAACTACCTCGTGCGCCTGCTGACCGCGCACGACGCCTCGTGGGACGCCTACTTCCTCGGCCTCGGCCACGAGCCGCTGAAGCTCACCTACGAGGAGCTCGCCGCGGGCACCGACGCGGTCGTCGCGCGCGTGCTCGCTTACCTCGGCATCCCCGCGCCCGTCGGCCCGGCGCTACCGGCGCCGCGGCTCTCGATCCAGGCCGATGAGGTCTCAGAGGAATGGGTCAGGCGCTTCGACGAGCACCTGCGCGCGCTCGAGGCGCCCGAGCGCGCGCACGCCTGAGCGCCCCCACGGAGGCCGCTCAATGCCGTGGCTTGTAGCGTTCGACGGCCTCCGCGAGCCCCGCGAGGGTCACGTCCAGCGCCTGCGCGATGCGCCTGACGGTCGTCCACGTCGGGTTCGCGTGCCCGCGCTCGATGCGCGCGAACGCCGCCACCGTCAGGCCCGCTTTGTGCGCCAAATCCTCCTGCGTGTCGCCCCGCTCGACCCGGATGCGCCGCACCGTCGCGGCGAGCGCTTGATCCACCTGTGTGGGGGCCGACACGGTCAGAAACATTCGCATTTCGCGACTGGCAACATCCAGACAGCCGACTGCTGGCATCCCGCTGCCCTCATCCGCTGCCAGACGCGCACGCCGGCGCCGCGCCAAGTGACGCGCGCGAGTCGCGCCGGCGGCAGCTCCGCGCGCGCCGTCGCGCCTGTGATCCCGGACGTGTTGCTTGCGCGTGCAATCATGTCTGCGTGGGCACGATCAAGGTCACGCACTTCACCGACCCCGGGTGTCCGTTCGCGTACTCCGCCAGCCCCGCGCTCGCCGTGCTGCGCTGGCGCTACGGCGAGCAGCTGGACTGGCGCCTGGTGACGATCGGGCTGGCCGAGGACCCGCAGCGCTACATCGAAGCCGGCTACACGCCCACGCGCTCGACGATCGGCCAGCAGAGCTACTTCAGGCGCTTCGGCATGCCGCTCTTGATGCAGCCACGCGCGCGGGTGACCGCCACCTCGCGCGCCTGCCGTGCGCTCGTCGCCACCCGCATGCTCGCGCCCGGGCGCGAGCACGAGGCGCTGCGAGCGCTGCAGCTCGCGTGGTTCACCAGCACGCTGCTGCTCGACGAGGACGCCGACATCGCCACGGCGCTCGCGCGCGTGCACGGCCTGGACGTGGACGCGGTCGTCGCCGCGATCGACGAGCCCGACACGCTCGCCGCCTACGAGCGGGACAAGCGCGAGACCCGCCGGGCCGAGGGCGGCCCGACCGACTTCCAGGGCAAGGCGCGCCAGACCGACGGACCCGTGCGCTACTCCGCGCCGTCGCTCGTCTTCGAGAGCCAAGCCGGCCAGCGTCTGGAGGCAGGCGGCTTTCAGACGATCGACGCCTACGACGTGCTGATCGCCAACCTCGACACCACGCTCGAGCGCCGCGAGCCCGCCCAGGAGGCGCTCGACGCGCTGCGCAGCTTCCCAGCCGGCCTGGTCACGCAGGAGCTCGCCGCGATCATGGCGCAGAACAACCAGCTCCCCGATCGCGCCGGCGCCGAGCGCGCGCTGATCGAGCTCACCGGCGCCGGCCTCGCGCGCCGCGAGGCGCTCGCCGACGACGCCCTATGGTCGCTCGCGCCCGTCGCGCCCGCCGCCGCCGCGGGGCGCCCGCAGGCCGCCGGCGCCGCCGCATAGAGCATCCCGGAAAAGTCTCGCCGCCGCCGGGTAGCCTGCGCGCTTATGTCAGTCACGGTCACGCTCCCGGATGCGAGCACGCTCGAGCTCCCCGACGGCGCCACCGGCGCCGACGCCGCCGCCGCGATCGGTCCCGGGCTCGCGCGGGCGGCGCTCGCGATCGAGGTCGGCCAGGCGAAACCCGGCGAGGAGCCGCAGCTGCGCGATCTCGCGCTCGCGCTGCCCGACGGGGCGCACATCGCGATCCTCACTAAAAAAGACGGGCCGAAGGCCCTACAGCTGATCCGCCACGACGCCGCCCACGTGCTCGCCGCGGCGGTCATGGAACTGTACGAGGGCGTGAAGATCTCGATCGGGCCGGCGATCGATGACGGCTTCTACTACGACTTCGAGTTCCCCGACCGCGTGAGCATCTCCGAGGCCGACTTCGCGGCGATCGAAGAGCGGATGCGCGCGCACGTCAAGGCCGCCGAGCCGTTCGAGCGCGAGGACGTGCCCGTGGCGCAGGCGCGCGAGCGTTTCGTGGCGGCGCGCCAGGACTACAAGGTCGAGCTGATCGACGACCTCGTGCGCGCCGCCCAGCAGCGCCAGCCGCGCAGCGACGGCAGCGAGCTGCCGGCGGCCGAGCGCGCGCTCGAGACCGTCTCGCTGTACACCAACGGGCCGTTCACCGACCTCTGCCGCGGTCCGCACGCGCCGAGCACCTCCTCGATCGGCGCGTTCAAGCTGCGCTCGGTCGCCGGCGCGTACTGGCGCGGGGACTCCGACCGCACGATGCTCACGCGCATCTACGGCACCGCGTTCTTCTCCAAGGCCGAACTCGAGCAGTACCTCGAGCGGATCGAGCAGGCGCGGGCACGCGATCACCGCAAGCTCGGGCGCGAGCTCGGGCTGTTCACCTTCTCGGAGATCTCCCCGGGAGCCGCCTTCTGGCTGCCCGCGGGAACGACCGTGTTCAACGCGCTCGTCGCGCTCTCACGGCGGATGGGCGCCGAGCGTGGCTACACCGAGGTCAAGACCCCGCAGATCTTCGACGCCGAGCTGTGGCGCATCTCCGGGCACTGGGAAAAGTTCCGCGAGGACATGTTCACGCTCGAGGTCGAGGGTCGCGAGATGGGCATCAAGCCGATGAACTGTCCCGGCCACGCGCACCTGTTCGCCACCCAGCGTCACTCCTACCGCGACCTGCCCGTGCGCTACTCCGAGCCCGGGCTGCTGCACCGCGACGAGGCCTCCGGCGTCCTGCACGGCCTGCTGCGCGTGCGCCACTTCGCTCAAGACGACGCGCACATCTTCTGCACCGAGGAGCAGGTCCAGCAGGAGCTGATCGGCTGCCTGCAGATGGCGTTCGACACCTACGCGCTGTTTGACTTCGAGCTGCGCCTGGAGCTCTCCACGCGCCCGGAGGCTCGCAGCGGCGGCGATCAGATGTGGGACCGGGCTGAGGAGCAACTCGAGCGGGCGCTGCGGGCGCTCGAGCTCGAGTACCAGCTGAACCCCGGCGGCGGCGCCTTCTACGGGCCGAAGATCGACATCCACGTCACCGACTCGCTCGGGCGCTCCTGGCAGCTCGGGACCGTGCAGATCGACTACTCCCAGCCGGAGCGCTTCGAGCTCAGCTACACGGGCGCAGACAACCACGAGCACCGCCCGGTGATGATCCACCGAGCCCTGTTCGGCTCATACGAGCGCTTCATCGGCATCATGCTCGAGCACTACGCCGGCGAGCTGCCGCTGTGGCTCGCGCCCGTGCAAGCGATCGTGCTGCCCGTGTCCGACCGCTTCAACGAGTACGCCGCGAGCGTCAGAGACACGCTCGCCGCCGGCGAGGCGCGCGTCGAGCTCGACGCGCGCAGCGAGTCGATCTCCCGCAAGATCCGCGATGCAGAACTGCGCAAGCTCCCGTACATGCTCGTCGTCGGCGAGCGCGAGCAGGGCGAGGGCAGCGTCTCGGTGCGCGGCCGCCACCACGCGGACGAGGGCAGAATGCCTCTCGAACAGTTCACAGAACGGCTCTCCGGCGAGCTATACTCGGCGCGTTGAAGCCACAGAGATCCTCACTCGGCCAGCCGTAGCGTCCGCTTGACGCCAGGCCACCACAGCTAGTGCCGGTTCCCCGCAGGTTCGACCGGCGCCCGCCGGAGCGGGACACGACGAGGATCAACGAGCGCATCCGCGTGCCCGAGGTGCGCCTGATCGACGATCAGGGCCAGCAGATCGGCGTGATGAAGACGCCCGACGCGCTCGCCTTCGCCCAGGAAAGAGAGCTCGACCTCGTCGAGGTCGCGCCCGAGGCGCGCCCGCCTGTGTGCCGCGTGCTCGACTACTCCAAGTACAAGTACGAGCAGGCCCAAAAGGTCAAGCAGGCGCGCAAGCACCAGCAGCAGATAACTGTCAGAGAGATCAAGTTCCGCCCGAAGATCGCCGAGCACGACTACGACACCAAGAAGCACCACGTCGAGCGCTTCCTGCGTCACAAGGACAAGGTCAAGGTCACGATCATGTTCCGCGGGCGCGAGGTCACCCACCCCGAGCGCGGCACCGCGATCCTCGACCGGCTCGCCGAGGAGCTCTCCGAGCTCGGCGTCGTCGAGCAGCGCCCGATGCAGGAAGGGCGCAACATGACCATGATGATGGCCCCCTCCAAGGCCGTGCTCGCCGGGCGGGTCAAACCGACCGAGGCCGCCGACGAGGTCTTCCCCGCGGGCGAGGTCGGCGACGTCGCCGCCGAGGCCCTCGCATCGCCGCTCGAGTCAGACAGCGCCGACGCGCAGCGCGCCGTGTCATAATCAGCGGCTCGATGCCCAAGATGAAGACGCACTCAGGCGCCAAGAAGCGCTTCAAGGTCACCGCCACCGGCAAGGTGCGCGGCCGGCACGCGTTCACCAGCCACATCCTCGAGAAGAAGTCACCCAAACACAAGCGTCAGCTGGCGACTCAGGCGATCCTCTCCGCGGATGACGCGCCGCGGGTCAAGCGGCTGCTGACCGGGAAGGGCGCGAGGACGGGCGCCTCGCCGCGCTCGCGCTCCGTCACGGAGACCGTGGCCCGGATGCCCGCAGGCGGTGACGTCGGATGACACGCGTCAAGCGCTCGGTCGGAGCGCACAAGAAGCGACGGGCGACGCTCGCGCTCACCAAGGGCTTTCGCGGCGAGGCGCACTCCAACTACCGCCGCGCCAAGGAGGCGCTGCTGAAGGCCGATGCGTACGCCTACCGCGACCGGCGCAACCGCAAGCGCGACTTCCGCCGGCTGTGGATCACGCGCATCAACGCCGCCGCGCGCGTCAACGGCATGAGCTACTCGCAGTTCATGCACGGCCTCGCGCTCGCCGGGATCGAGCTCGACCGCAAGGTGCTCGCGGACATCGCCGTGCGCGACGCCGACACCTTCCGACGTTTTGCGGACAGCGCCCGCGAGGCGTCGGCCGCCTGACCCACGGACCGCCGACAACCGCCTCCCGGGCGTCGCTCCTGAAAGGGACGGCGCCCTTTTTCGTCTTATGAGCCAGATCAGATCCTCACACAACACCCGACTGAAGGCGCTGCGGCGCCTGCACACCCGGCGCGAGCGCGCCCGCACCGGCGCGTTCCTCGCCGAGGGCGAGGACCTGATCGCCGCCGCGCAGCGGGCGGGGCGCGCGCCGCTCGAGGGCTACAGGGTCGCCGGGTCGGGCCTCGGCGAGAACGATTTTTATGAGGTCGAGCGCTCCGCGCTCGCGCGCGTGTCCGCGCTCGGCTCGGGCAGCCGCGTGCTCGCCGTATACGAGCAGCGCTGGGTCGCGCCGGTCGGGCCGCTGTGCGTGTACCTGCACGGCGTCGGCGACCCCGGCAACGTCGGCGCCGTGCTGCGCTCCGCGCTCGCGTTCGGCGCCTCGTGCGTGGCGCTCGGGCCCGGCTGCGCCGACCCGCACTCGCCCAAGGCGGTGCGCGCGAGCATGGGCGCGATCTTCAGCGTCGCCCTCGCGCGCGTCGCTGACGTCGGCGAACTGCCCGGCGAGCGGGTCGCGCTGCGCGCCGACGCCGAGCAGCCGCTGCTCGGGCCCGGCGAGGCGGTCACGCTGCTGATCGGCTCCGAGCGCAACGGCCTGCCCGCGGAGGTGCTCGCCGCGTGCGAGCGCTCGGCGCGGATCCCGATCGCCTGCGAGTCGCTCAACGCCGCGATGGCCGCGACCGTCGCGCTGTACGAGATGACCCGCCGGTCGTGTCGTCGTCCCGCCCGCCCCAACGATACGGTCCGGGCCTCATGATCGATCGCATCGAGCAGCTGCGCGCCGAGGGCGAGGGCGCGATCGCCGCCGCCGCATCGAGCGAGCAGCTCGAGCAGCTGCGCGTGCGCTATCTCGGGCGCAAGGCGCAACTGCCCCAGCTGCTGCGCGAGGTCGCCACACTCGAGCCGCACCAGCGCGGCGCGGTCGGCAAGGCCGCCAACCAGGCGCGCCAGGCGCTCGAGGCGCTGATCGACGCACGCGCCCAAGAGCTCGCCGCCGGCGAGCTCTTGCGCCGGCTGCACGAGGATCGCGTCGACGTCACGCTGCCCGGCGCGCCGCCGCAGCCGATCGGCCGCCTGCACGTGCTCACCTCAACCCGCCGCGAGCTCGAAGACATCTTCCTCGGGCTCGGCTTCACCGTCATGGAGGGCCCCGAGATCGAGACCGTTCACTACAACTTCGACGCGCTCAACCACAGCCCCACGCACCCCGCCCGGGCGCGCACCGACACCTTCTACGTCGCGCCCACCCGCGAGCGCGCGCACGAGCACGCGCTCGGCGGCGCCCCCTCGCGCCCGCCCGGCGCGGGCGACCTGCTGCTGCGCACCCACACCTCGCCGATGCAGATCCGCGCGATGGAGGCGCACCCGCCGCCGCTGTACGTAGTCATCCCCGGGCGCGTCTACCGCCTGGACTCCGACGCGACGCACACGCCGCAGTTTCACCAGATCGAGGGACTCGCCGTCGATCGGGACATCACGCTCGCCGACCTCAAGGGCACGCTGCTGCGCTTCGCGCGCGAGATGTTCGGCGAGCGGCGCGAGGTGCGCCTGCGTCCGCACTTCTTCCCCTTCACCGAGCCCAGCGTCGAGGTCGACGTCTCCTGCTTTCAGTGCTCCGGCAGGGGCTTTCTGCGCGACGGCGCACGCTGTCCGCTGTGCAAGGGCGAGGGCTGGCTCGAGGTGCTCGGCGCCGGCGAGGTCGACCCCAACGTCTACGCCCACGTGCCGCTCACCGCCGCCAACGCCCCCGGGTATGACCCCGAGCAGGTCCAGGGATTCGCGTGGGGGCTGGGCGTCGAGCGGATCGCCATGCTCAAGCACGGCGTGCCCGACCTGCGGCTGTATTACGAAAACGACCTGCGGCTCCTGGAGCAGTTCTGATGCTCGTGCCGCTGCCTTGGCTGCGCGAATACTGCGATCCGGAGCTCGACGCGGACGGGATCGCGGAGCGCCTGACGATGACCGGGACGAACGTCGAGGCGATCCACCGCCACGGCGTGCCCGCGACCGGCGGCTTCGTCGTCGGGCGCGTGCTCAGCGTCGAGCAGCACCCGGACGCCGACCGGCTGAAGGTGTGCACCGTCGATCTCGGCACGGATCGAGTCCCGCCCACCGAGGGCGAGCGCGAGGGCGACGGCGACGCGCGCGAGCGCGCGCGGGCCGGCGCCGGCGGCGAGGCTCACAACGGGGCGCGCCCGGCGACGATCGTGTGCGGCGCCCCGAACGTCGCCGCCGGGCAGACCGTCGCGGTCGCGCGCCCGGGCGCGGTCATGCCCGACGGCACCAGGTTGGAGCGCCGCAAGCTGCGGGGGGTGCCCTCCGAAGGCATGATCCTCGCCGAGAGCGAGCTCGACCTGAGCCCGGCGGGAGAGGGCTCCGAGGGCATCATGGTGCTCGACGAGATGCTGCTCGACGCGGAGCTCGCGCCCGGCACACCGCTCGAGCAGGTGCTCGCGATCGCGATCGACGTGCTCGAGCTCGAGATCACGCCCAACCGGCCCGACTGTCTGGGCGTGTACGGGGTGGCGCGCGAGCTGCACGCCGCGACCGGTGCCGAGCTCGCGCCCGAGCCGTGGAGCGATGACCCGGGCACCCCGGGAGCCGTGGCCGGCGCGCAGGTGATCGTCGAGTGCCCCGAGCTGTGCCCGCGCTTCACCGCAAGGGTCTTCGAGGAGGTAACCATCGGACCCTCGCCGGCGTGGCTGAAGGCGCGCCTGCACGCCGCCGGGCAGCGCCCGATCAACAACGTCGTTGACATCACCAACTACGTGATGCTGCTCAGCGGCCAGCCGCTGCACGCCTTCGACCTCGATCGCGTGGCCGGCTCGCGCCTGACCGTGCGCCGCGCGCGCGCGGGCGAGCAGGTGCAGACGCTCGACGCCCAGACGCGCACGCTCGACCGCGAGATGGTCGTGATCGACGACGCCCACGGTCCGACGTCGATCGCCGGGCTGATGGGCGGCGCGCGCTCGGAGGTCGCGCCCGACACGCGCCGCGTGCTGCTCGAGGTCGCCAACTGGAGCGGGCCGAACATCCACCGCTCCTCGCTCGTGCTCGGGCTGCGCAGCGAGGCCTCCGCGCGCTTCGAGAAGGGACTCGCACCGGAGCAGTGCGCGCAAGCGCAGGCGCTCGCCAGCCGCCTGATGCTCGAGCTGTGCGGCGCGCGCCTGCAGGCCGGGACGATCGACGTCGTCGAGGGCGAGCAGCAGAGCGCCGGCTGGCCGGGACTGGCGCCCACCACGATCAGGCTGCGCGAGGCGCGCGTCCACGAGATCCTCGGCGTGCCCGTGCCCGTCGCGCGCCAGGCCGAGATCCTCGCCGCGCTCGGCTTCGCCACCGCGCCGCGCGAGGACGGCCTGGACGTGAGCGTGCCGGCGCTGCGGCGCGCGGACGTCACGCGCGAGATCGACCTGATCGAGGAGGTCGCGCGGATCGACGGGCTCGAGCGCCTGCCCGCGACCCTGCCCGCCAGGCGCGGCGCCGCCGGGCGGCTCACGCACCCCCAGCGCGTGCGCCGCGCAGCCGAGGACGCGCTCGTCGGGCGCGGCCTGTACGAGATCGTCGGCTGGAGCTTCGCCGAGCCCGCGCTGCTCGACCGGCTGCTCCTCGCGCCCGAGCATCCGCTGCGTCGCGTGCTCACGCTCGAGAACCCGCTGTCCGCAGAGCAGTCGATCATGCGCCCGACGCTGCTCGGGTCGCTGCTCGACGCCGCCCGCCACAACGTCTCCCGCGGCCGCGCCGAGATCGCGATCTTCGAGTCCGGCACCGTCTACCGCGCCGCCCGCCACGACGACGCCCGCGACGAGGACGCCCGCCACGACGCCGCCCGCGACGACGCCCGCGACGACGCCGCCCGCACCCTCGCCGGCGCCGCCCCGCTCGCAGACGAGCACCACGGCCTCGGCGTCCTGCTCAGCGGGCACACCAGCCCGCGCGCGTGGCGCGGCGAACGTCGCGAGGTCGACTTCTTCGCCGCCAAGGCGCTGCTCGAGGAACTGCTCGAGCGCTTCCACGTCAGCTGGTCGATCGAGCGCGCGGAATCGCCGTTCCTGCACCCCGGGCGCAGCGCCGCCGTGCACGCCCGCGACCCGCGCACGGGCGCACGCGGCGGGCACGGGACAGGCGGCGAGGGTCGCGCGGACGAGGTCGAGCGGCCGATCGCGCTCGGGCTGCTCGGCGAGGTCCATCCGCTGGTCGCCGAGCAGTGGGGGCTGGAGCGCGCCGCCACCTTCCTGATCGACCTCGGCAAGCTCGCCGCGGTCGCTCCCGAGGTGAGCTCCTTCCACGTCTTCGGCGCGTTCCCCGTGCTGCGTCAGGACCTCGCGGTGACGCTGCCCGACGAGGTGTCCGCCGCACAGCTGCTCGCGCGCGTGCGCGAGGCCGGCGGCGAGACGCTCGAGCGCGCCGAGGTCTTCGACGTGTACACGGGCGAGCAGGTGGGGGAGGGCAGACGCTCGCTCGCGCTCGCGCTCAGCTTCCGCGCGCTCGAGCGCACGCTCACCGACGAGGACGTCGCACCCGTGCGCGACCGCGTGCTCGCCGCCGTGCACGCGATCGGCGGTGAGCTGCGTGGCTAGCGCGCCCCGGTCGGGTCACGGCGCCGCCGAGACGGGCGCCGGCGCCGCCGAGACGGGCGCCGGCCCCGCCGCCGGCGTCACGGCGCAGCGCTTCGCGCCCGGCGGGCCGCGAGTGATCGTCGCGGGCGCGACCGGCTTCGCGGGCGCGCTCGCCGCGCACCTGCTCTGGCGCCACCCGGACTTCGAGCTCGTGGCCGTCACCGGGCGCTCGGAGCTCGGGACGCCGCTCGGCGAGCTCTACCCGCGCTACCGCGTGCCGCTCGCGATCGAGCAGCTCGACGCCGAGCGGCTCGAGCGGATCGACGGCGCGGTCGTCGCCTACCCGCACGCCGCCGCCGCGCCCACGGTCGGCGAGCTGCGCGAGCGCGGAGTGCGCGTCGTCGATCTGAGCGCCGACTTTCGCCTGGGCTCGCTCGCCACCTACGAGCGCTGGTACGGCCCCCACCCGCGCGCGGAGCTGCTCGAGCGGGCCGTCTACGGCCTCACCGAGCTGCACCGCGAGCAAATCGCGGGCGCGGGCATCGTCGCCAACCCCGGCTGCTATCCGACCGCCTCGCTGCTCGCGCTCGCGCCGCTGGCGCGCGCCGGCCTGATCGCCGACGTCGTGATCGACGCCAAGCAGGGGATCTCGGGCGCCGGACGCGTGTTCGACCACACCACGCACCTGTCGATGGCAGGCGAGAACATCGTCCCCTACAAGGTCGCGGCCCACCGGCACACGCCCGAGATCGAGGAGCAGCTCGACGCGCTCGATCCCGCCCGCCGCGAGCTGGCCGTGCAGCTGCAAACGCACCTCGTCCCGCTCGACCAGGGCGAGCTGGTCAGCTGCTACGTCACCGTCACACGCGCGCTCGACCCCGCCGAGCTGCGCGAGCTCTACGAGCGCGCATACGCCGGGGAGCCGTTCGTCGAGCTCGTGCGCGAGCCTCCCGGAGTGCTCGAGGTGCGCGAGACCAACTACTGTCGCGTGTTCGCGGCCCTCGACGGGCACACCGGCAAGGTGATCGCATTCGGCGCGCTCGACAACCTCTGGAAGGGCACCTCCTCCCAGGCAGTGCAGAACCTCAACCTGATGTTCGGGTTGCCCGAGACCAGGGGCCTGGTGTGAGCGCGGGCGAGCACAGCGCGCCGGCGAGCGCCGCGGCGCAGCCCGGCCGGCCCGCGGCTGCCCCGTTCTTTCGCTCGCGCTGGGTCAGCGTCCCGGCGCACGTGCGCGAACTGGGACTCGAGGCCGGGCTCCCCGAGGGCTTTCGCGCGGCCGGCGCGGCCGCCGGCATCAAGCCCAGCGGGCGGCCCGACGTGGGCCTGCTCGTGTGCGACGCGCACGCGCCCACCAGCGCCGCGCGCTTCACCGCCAGCGTCACGGCCGCCGCACCAGTGCTCCTCAGCCGCGAGCGCTGCCGCCTGGACGCGCTGCGGGCCGTGCTCGCCAACTCCGGCTGCGCGAACGCCGCCACCGGGCAGCCGGGCCTGGACGCGGCCGCCAAGACGCAAGGCGCGGCCGCGCTCGCCGCGGGCGTCGATCCGGCCGAGGTCGCGCTCGCATCGACCGGCGCCATCAGCCAGGAGCTGCCGGTCGAAGCCGTGCTCAAGGGCATCCTCGCGGCGCGCGAGCGCCTGCGCCGCGACGGCGACGGCGAGTTCCAGCAGGCGATCCAGACGACCGACGCGTTCGAGAAGCGCGCCAACCTCGAGGTGCGGTTGCCCTCCGGGGCCGTGCGGCTGAGCGCGCAGTGCAAGGGCGCTGGCATGATCTCGCCGCGGTTCGCCACGATGCTGTGCTTCGTGCAGACCGACGCCGCGCTCTCCCGGCAGAGCGCCGAGCTGCTGCTCGGGGTGTGCGTCAAGCGCTCCTTCGACCGCGTGTCGGTCGACGGGCAGCTGTCCACGAACGACACCGCGATCCTCATGTGCTCGGGGACCAGTGGCGTGAGCGTCGCCCCCGAGAGCGAGGACGAGCTGCGGCTCGGCGAGGCGCTCGACGCGCTGCTGCGCGCGCTCGCCGTGATGCTCGTCGCCGACGGCGAGGGCGCCGGGCGGATCGCGCGCGTGATCGTGCGCGGCGGGCGGCTCGAGACCTGCGAGACCGCCGCGCGCGCCGTCGCCAACTCGCCGCTCGTCAAGGCCGCGCTGCACGGCGGCGACCCCAACTGGGGACGCATCGTCCAAGCCGTCGGCGGCGCCCTCGGCGCGAGCGGCGACCCCGAGCTCCTCGCGCCGCTCGCCATCGACGTCGCGATCGAGGGCATCCAGGTGTGCTCCGGCGGGGCGGCGATCGCCTACGAGGAGCCCGCGCTCGCGCGGGCGGTGCAGCGCCGGGAGGTCGAGTACGAGCTCGCGCTCGGTGGGCGCGACTCGATTCGTGCCGAGACCGAGGTCTTCTTCTCCGACCTCTCGCACGAGTACGTCACAGTCAACGCCGACTACACGACATGAGGGGGCCGCAGTGCGTGACCTAGGCACGCTCCTGGAGGCGCTCCCGTACATCCGGGAGTTCCACGGCAGGACGGTCGTGATCAAGTACGGCGGGGCTGCGATGGAGGACGCGGAGCTGCGCGAGGAGTTCGCGCGCGACGTCGTGCTGCTCAAGTACGTCGGCCTGAACCCGATCGTCGTGCACGGCGGCGGCCCCGAGATCAGCGGCTACATGGAGCGCCTGGGCCTGCCCGTGGAGTTCGTCGGCGGCCTGCGCGTATCGGACGCGAGCACCGTCGAGGTCGCCAAGATGGTGCTCGTCGGCAAGGTCAACAAGGAGATAGTCATGCGCCTGAGCCGTCACGGCCAGCCGGCTGTCGGGCTGTGCGGCGATGACGGCTCGCTGTTCCGGGTCGCCCGCCGCGCGGGGCCCGGCGGCGAGGACATCGGCTTCGTCGGCAGCATCGAGCGCGTCAACACCGACGTGATCGAGCACGTCGCAAGCGACTACATCCCGGTGATCGCCTCCGTGGGCGCCGATCGCGACGGACACTCCTACAACGTCAACGCCGACGAGGCCGCCGGCGCGGTCGCGGGGGCGCTCGGCGCCTACAAGGTCGTGTTCCTGACCGACGTCGCCGGCTGGCTGCGCGACCCCCAGGACCCCGCCAGCCTGATCGCGCAGGCGAGCGCCGTGCACGTGCGCGAGACGCTCGCCCAGCTGCACGGCGGCATGCGCCCGAAGCTGGAAGCGTGCGTGCGGGCGATCGACGACGGCGTCAGCGCCGCGCACATCCTCGACGGGCGCATTCCCCATTCGCTGCTGCTCGAGCTGTTCACCGACGCCGGCATCGGCACGAAGATCGAGGCCGCGCCATGAGCCCGCACGCCGGCGCTGGCCGGCGTCCTCGGTCGCTCGGGCGCTACTCGCACGCCACGCTCCCTGCGTCGTTGGCCCGCTTGGCCCGCTTGGCCTGCGGGCTCATGGAAGCGAGCTCGCCGTGAGCCTCGCCGAGCTGCAGGAGCTCGAGCGCGCGAGCGTCATCCCGACCTACGCGCGCGCGCCGGTCGAGTTCGTGCGCGGCGAGGGCGCGCGCCTGTGGGACGCCGACGGGGAGGAGTACCTGGACTTCCTGTGCGGCATCTCCGTCACCAACCTCGGGCACTGCCACCCGCGCGTGGTCGCCGCCGTGCGCGAGCAGGTCGGGCGCCTGATCCACGTCAGCAACCTCTTCTACACAGAGCCCGCGATGCGCCTGGCCGCGCGCCTGTCGCAGTCGAGCCTCGGCGGCAAGGTGTTCTTCTGCAACTCCGGCGCCGAGGCCAGCGAGGCGGCGATCAAGCTCGCGCGCCGCGCCCGCGCGGGCGGAGAGGTGGTGGTCGTCCACGGCGCCTTTCACGGGCGCACCTACGGCGCGCTCTCCGCGACGCCGCAGGAGCTCAAGCAGGCGCCGTTCGCGCCGCTCGTCCCCGGCTTTCGCGCGGTCGCCGCCGAGCCCGAAGCGCTGCGCGCGGCGGTCGACGCTCACACCGCGGCCGTGCTGCTCGAGCCGATCCAGGGCGAGAGCGGCGTGCACGTGCTCCCGGACGAGCTGCTGCGCGCCGCGCGCTCGGCGTGCGACGCCCACGGCGCCGCGCTGATCTTCGACGAAGTCCAGTGCGGCATGGGTCGCACCGGCACGCTGTGGGCTTACGAGCAGACGGGCGTCAGGCCCGACGCCATCACCCTCGCCAAGGCGCTCGGCGGCGGGCTGCCGATCGGCGCGCTCGCCACCGGCGAGCGGCTCGCCGACGTGCTGGCGCCCGGCGATCACGGCTCGACCTTCGCCGGCGGGCCGGTGGTCGCTGCGGCCGCGCTCGCCGCGCTCGCGCTGAGCGACGATCCGACGCTGCTCGCGGGGGTGCGCGAGCGCGGGCGGCGCCTGGCGGACGGGCTCGAGCGCCTGGCGCACGTGAGCAGCGTGCGCGGACGCGGGCTGATGCTCGCGTGCGAGCTCGACGTGCCCGCGCCCGCGGTCGTGCGCCGCGCGCTGTGCGAGCAGCGGCTCGTGGTCAACGCCACCGGGCCCACCACCCTGCGGCTGCTGCCGCCGCTGATCGTCACCGACGCCGAGATCGACGAGGCGCTCGCCCGGCTCGCGCTCGCGCTGGAGGGATGAGCCGTGCGACGCAAGCTCGCAGGCGGCTATGAGCTCGACGACGACCCGCGGCGGATCGACGTGCACGCGGTCCACGCGTACATCGGCCGCGAGTCCTATTGGGGTCGCGGACGCTCGCTGGCGCTGACCGAACGCACGATCCGCGGCTCCAGCCGCGTCGTCGGCCTCTACCGCGGCGATCGTCAAGTCGGCTTCGCCCGCGCGATCTCCGACGGCGCGGTGATCGCGTATCTCGCCGACGTGTACGTGCTGCCCGAGCACCAGGGTCGCGGGCTCGGCCTGGAGCTCGTCCGCGAGATCGTCGACGGCGGCGAGCGCTGGGAGGTGCGCTGGCTGTTGCACACCGCGGACGCCCAACGCCTGTACGCCAAGCTCGGCTTCAGCGACGAGCTGCCCGCCTACCCGTTGATGGAACGGGCGCGCGACTACGATTCGCGCGCGTGAGCCGCGAGCACGAAATCCCAACGCAGCGCAGCGCCTCATACGAGGCCGACCCCGCGGACGTCCGGCGCGTGCTGCTGCTGTACTCCGGCGGCCTGGACACGAGCGTCATGCTCAAGTGGATCCAGGACTCATACCAGGCGCAGGTCGTATGCCTGACCGTCAACCTCGGCCAGCCGGGCGAGGACTACGAGGTGATCGAGGGCAAGGCGCTCGCGCTCGGCGCGCTCGAGTGCCACGTCGTCGACGCCAGGGAGCAGTTCGCGCGCGAGTACCTGACGCCGGCGATCAGGGCCAACGCCCTGTACGGCGGCGGCTACCCGTTGTTCACGGCGCTCGGGCGTCCGCTGATCGCGCAGCTGGCCGTCGAGCACGCGCGCGCGAGCGGCTGCGACACGATCGCCCACGGCTGCACCGGAAAGGGCAACGACCAGGTGCGCATCGAGGCGACGATCGCGACGCTCGCCCCCGAGCTGAAGGTGATCGCGCCGGTGCGCTCGTGGCAGATGGGCCGCGAGGAGGAGATCGCCTATGCGCGCGAGCACGGCATCCCGATCAAGGCCAGCCACGGCGCCGAGACCGGCGCGCCGTACTCGATCGACGACAACCTCTGGGGACGCTCCTCGGAGGGCCGCTGGATCGAGGACCTCGAGCACGCTCCCGATGACGACGTCTTTCAGCTCGTCACGCCGCCCGAGCGGGCGCCGCAGGAGCCGCAGACCGTCAGCTTGGACTTCGAGCGGGGAGTGCCCGTCGCGCTCGACGGCGAGCGCATGTCGCTGGTCGAGCTGATCGAACGCTGCGCCGAGCTCGGCGCGCGTCACGGCGTCGGCATCGTCGACCACATCGAGGATCGGATCGTCGGGCTGAAGGTGCGAGACATCTACGAGGTCCCCGCGGCCGCGATCGTGCTGCCCGCCCACCAGGAGCTCGAGCGGCTCGTGTGCACGATCCACCAGAACCAGTTCAAGCCCGAGCTCGACCGGCAGTGGGCCTACCTCGTCTACGCAGGGCTGTGGTGGGAGCCGTTGCGCGGCGACCTGGACGCTTACATGGAGCGCGTCAACGAGCGCGTCACCGGGACGATCGCCGTCAAGCTCTACAAGGGAGGAGCGCGCGTCGTCACGCGCTCCTCGCCGAACGCCGTCTACGACGCGAGCCTCGCGTCGTTCTCGCAGTCCGGCGGGCTGTTCTCGCAGGCCGCCTCGCCGGGCTTCATCGAGCTGTGGTCGCTGCAGTCGCGGATGGCCTGGCGGCTGCGCAACGCGCGCGAGCGCGAGTAGCATGCCGGCGAGATGGCGCGCGCGCACGCCAACCGCTACACGCTCCTCGGCTACCTCGTCTGGCAGGTCGGCAAGTGGCATCTGCGCAGGCGCCTACCCTCGCAGCGCGCGCTAGCGCTAGGCGGCCTCGGCGCGCTGGCGGCTTGCATCGCCGCGTTCGCGCTCGCACGGCGCCTGAGCGCCTGAGCGGCCGGGACGCCGCGCGCCGGCAGGCGCACGCCGGTTGGGCGGGCGCGCCCGGCGGCCGGCGCCGTCCGGTCCTCGCTCTAGGTTGGAGGAGTCGTGATGATCGAGGGCAGCGAGACGCCGGGCGGCGAGCAGGGCCCCGGCCCCGAGGGCCACGCGCGTCGCGGCGAGGGAGATCTGCTGGCCGAACGGCGGGCGCGTCGCGCCGCCGAGAGCGGCGAGGTCGCACTCACCCGTCGGGCGGAGGCCGCGGAAGCCACCGTGCAGACGCTCGAACGGCACGTCGCGAGCCTCCAGCAGCGCCTGCGCGAGGTCGAGCAGGAGCGCGTGCGAGCCGACGAGCTGCTCGAGGCCGCGCGCGCCGCGGCGCTCGAGCGCGAGCACGAGCTGCGGCGGGTCAAGCAGCGCGAGTACGCCGAGCAGCAGCAGCGGATCGAGGCCGAGGACCGCCTCAGCCGCGCCGGCGCCGCGAACGTCCGGCTCGAACGCGAAGGCCGTGCGGAGATCGAGCGCCTGGACGCGCGCCTGAGCGACTGCGAAGAGGACGCGCGCGAGCTCGCCGCGCGTCTGGAGGCGGTGCAGCGCCAGCTGGCCCAGGCCGAGCAGGCGGCCGCCGCCGCCGAGCGCCAAGCCGCGAGCGCCGAGCGCGATCTGCGAGCCCGGCTGGGCGAGCTCGAAAGCCGGGCGCGCGAGATCGAGCGCGGGCTGCAAGCCGAGCGGCTCGCGCGCGAACGCTCCGAGCGGACGCTCGAGGCGATGCGCGACGGCCACCGCCAGATGGAGCGGCTGCTCGCGGATATGAGGGGGATCGTCGCGCGCGCCACCGCCGCGCTCGCCGAGGAGTCCGCAAGGCAACGGCGCTCCGCGATCGCGCCGGGCGCGCTCGGGCGCGCGCAGCCGGCTCCGGCGACGCCCGAGGGCGCCGCGATCCACCGTCAGCAGCTCGCCTCGCCCGCGCCCGCGGCGCGCGCGGGCGAGATGGCCGACGCGCTCGCCGGTGCGGTCGAGCGGTTGCGCGCCCGCGCCGAGACCGCGGCGCAGCCGGAGGCCGCGCCACGCTCCGAGGCCGCGCCCCCCGCCGGCGCGAGCGGGCAAGCCGAGGAGCGAGCCGAGGAGCGAGCCGAGGAGCGCGAGCGGCTTCCCGGCCAGGCGGGAGCTTCCACCGCGGACGCGAGCGAGCGAGCGAGCGAGCACGGCTCGCAAGCGCCGGCGGCGGCCGGCCCGCAGTCAGCCCCGGCGCCAGGGACGCAGAGCCCGCCACGCGTGAGCCCCCAGCCGGCCCCGCGAGCCCCCCACAAGCACTCCACGTCGCTGCTCGGGCGCCTGAGAAATCGGCGCAAGCAGCGGCGCGAACGTTGAGCCTGCCCCCCGGCGCGTCCGCCGCGGCTCATAGCATGGGACGCCAGTGAGCACCGTCGCCTGCGCCCACCTGCACGTGCATTCCGAGTACTCGCTGCTCGACGGCGCGTGCAAGATCGAGGCGCTGGCGCAGCGCGCCGCGCAGTTCGAGCAGCCGGCGCTCGGCCTGACCGACCACGGCGTGATGAACGGCGCCGTGGAGCTCTACCAGGCGTGCACGAGACACGACGTCAAGCCGATAATCGGCTGTGAGATCTACCTCGTCGAGGACCACACCGGGACGAAATCCCGCCCGGGCCGCAGCGCGCGCAACCACCTGACGCTGCTGGCCGCCGACGACGCCGGCTATCGCAACCTCGTCAAGCTCTGCTCGGCCGGCTTCCTCGAGGGCCTGCAGCGCGGCAAGCCGACGGTCGATCTCGCGCAGGTCGAGCGTCACGCGCAGGGCGTGATCGCGCTCACGGGCTGCCTGGCCTCGCGCTTCTGCCAGCGCCTGCTCGAGGATCGCGCGGCGGAGGCGCGCGCCCACGCGGATGACCTGCTGCGCGTGTTCGGGCCGGAGAACGTCTACTTCGAGGTCCAGAAGAACGGGCTGGCCGAGCAGGAGAAGTGCAACGAGGGCATCGTCCGGATCGCCCGCGAGGTCGGCGGGCGGCTGGTGGGCACCGGCGACGTGCACTACCTGCGCCGCGAGGACTACGAGCACCACACGGCGCTGCTGTGCGTGCAGACCAAGAGCACGATCGCCGAACCGAAGCTGACGTTCGACACCAACGAGTTCTACCTGCGCGACAGCGCCGAGATGCAGAGCGCGTTCGCCGAGTGGCCAGAGGCGATCGCGAGCACGCTCGAGATCGCCGAGCGCTGCAACGTGCGCCTGGAGCTCGGCAAGCAGTTGATTCCGAGCTTCCCCACGCCGGCGGGCGCCGGCGAGCGCGACTACCTGCGCGCGCGCGTGCAGGAGGGCCTGCGCGCGCGCTACGGCGAGCCGCCGCCGGCGGAGGCGGTCAAGCGCATGGAGCTGGAGCTCGACGTGATCGACCGGATGGGCTTCAACGCGTACTTCCTGATCGTCTGGGATTTCGTCGCCTACGCCAAGCAGAACGGCATCGCGGTCGGGCCCGGGCGCGGCTCGGCTGCCGGCTCGCTCGTCTCCTACTGCCTGTCGATCACCGACGTCGACCCGCTCGCCTACGACCTGCTGTTCGAGCGCTTCCTGAATCCCGAGCGCGTGTCGATGCCGGACATCGACATCGACTTCTCGGTGCGCGGGCGCGAGCAGGTGATGCGCTATGTGACGGACAAGTACGGGCGCGAGTCGGTCGCGCAGATCGTCACCTTCGGCAAGATGTTCCCGCGCGCGGCCACGCGCGACGCGGCACGCGTGCTCGGCTTCGACTACGCCACGGGCGACCGCCTGGCGAAGCTGATCCCAGACCCGATCATGGGTCGCTCGCCGTCCTTCGAGGACTGCCTGAAGTCCGGCGAACCGCTGCGCAAGGCCTACGACGACGAGCCCGACGCGCGGCGGATCGTCGACGTCGCCAAGGGCCTCGAGGGGATCGTGCGCAACTCCTCGATCCATGCCGCGGCCGTCGTGATCGCCGACCGCCCGCTGACCGACATCGTGCCGCTGCAGCTCGCCGACGCCGGCAGCGACGGCGAGGGCGAGCGCTCCTACCGCACGGTCACGCAGTTCTCGATGAAGCCGATCGAGGAGATCGGGCTGCTCAAGATGGACTTCCTCGGCCTGCGCAACCTCGACGTGATCGAGGACGCCCTGGACATCATCGAGCGCTCGAGCGGCGAACGTCCCGATTGGAGCGAGGTCCCGCTCGATGACGCGTCCACCTACGAGATGCTCGCGCGCGGGGACTCGATCGGCGTGTTCCAGTTCGAGTCCGAGGGCATGCGCGAGGCGCTGCGCAAGGTGCGCCCGACCGAGTTCGAGGACCTGATCGCGCTGAACGCGCTCTACCGCCCGGGAGCGATGGACCAGATCCCGGTCTACGCCAAGGGCAAGCACGAGCCGCAGTCGATCTCCTATCCCGACGAGCGGCTGGGGCCGATCCTCGCCTCCTCCAAGGGGGTGATCCTCTACCAGGAGCAGGCGATGCAGATCTCCAAGGAGCTCGCGGGCTTCTCCGGGGCGAAGGCCGACGACCTGCGCAAGGCGATCGGCAAGAAGAACCGCGCCGCGATGGCCGCGCTGAAGCCCGAGTTCGTCGACGGCTGCCGCGCCTCGGGGACGAGCAACGAGGTGATCGAGTTCCTGTGGCAGACCAACGAAAGGTCCGCCGATTACTCCTTCAACCGCTCGCACGCCGCCTGCTACGCGTTGATCGGCTACCGCACGGCGTGGTTGAAGGCCAATCACCCGGCCGAGTACATGGCGGCGCTGATCTCCTCGGTGATGTCCACCAAGGACAAGGTGCCGTTCTTCGTGGCCCGCTGCGAGGAGATGGGCATCGAGATCCTGCCGCCCGACGTCAACCTCTCAGACCACGAGTTCACGGTCGAGGCGAGCGCGGCCGGCGGGGCCGGGACCGAAGCGCCCGGGCTCGGCAACATCCGCTTCGGCCTCGACGCGGTCAAGGGCGTCGGCCACCAGGCCGTCGAGGCGATCAAGCGCGCGCGGGGTGATGGGGACCCCGCCCGCCCGGGCCCCGCCCGCCCGGGCCCCGCCCACCCGTTCACATCGCTGTGGGACTTCTGCGAGCGCGTTGACAACCGGGCCGTCAACAAGAAGGCGATCGAGGCGCTGATCAAGTGCGGCGCGCTCGGCTCGACCGGCGCGAGTCGCAAGGGCATGCTCGCGGTCCTGGAGCTCGCCCAGGCGGCGGGGCAGAAAAAGCAGCAGGACGAGCAGACGGGACAGGGCTCGATCTTCGACGAACTGCAAGACGGCACGCCCGCAGCGGACGCGGGCGCCACGGGCTCGGCGGGAGCGCGATTCGCCGCCCCCGTGCGCCCGGCGATCCCGAGCGAGGAGTTCGAGCAACGCGAGCTCTTGGCCTGCGAGAAGGAAGCGATCGGCCTGTTCGTCTCCGCCCATCCGCTCAAGCCGCTGCGCGAGGCGCTGCGGGCACGGGTCGACTGTGCGATCTGCGAGCTCGAGGGACGCCGCGACAAGGACTGGGTGACCGTCGGCGGGATCATCACCGAGACCAAGCGCATCCGCACGCGCAATGGCGATCCGATGATGTTCGCCACGCTCGATGACCTCGCCGGGTCGGTCGAGGTGCTGGTCTTCGGCAAGGCGCTCGCGGAGCACGAAGCGGCGCTCACGGTCGACGCGGTGGTGATCGTGAAGGGCCGCGTGGACCACAAGGAAGCGGGAAAGACCTGCCTGGTCGCGCAGACGATCGAAGCCTTCGCGCCCTCCGAGGAGGAGATCGAACGCGCCCGCAACCAGGCGCGCGCGGCCGAACGCACCGCCGCGGCGCTGGCGCAGCCCGTCGAGCTGCGCGTGATCGCCGCAGACCTGTGCGCGAACACGATCGACGAGCTCAAGCACGCGATCGAGGAGTTCCCCGGCCCGGCGGACGTGTACGTGGAGATCGACCACAGCGACGGGAGCACCCGCCGCGTGCGGCTCGGCGAGGGCTACCGCGTGCGGCACACGCCCACGCTGCGCGCCGAGCTCGAACACGCGCTCGCGCAGGCCAGGGCCGGGTCGGCTTCCGCGGCGCTGGCCGCGTCTGCGGCGGGGTGACCCGAACACGCGCCGGTGCGGGCGCGCGCGCGTCAGCGGCCTTTCCTGGCCGCGAGCCCGCGCTCGCGGAGCCGCATCGCATAGGCGACTTCCTCGCGCGAGGGGCCGGAGCGCTCGAGGCCCGGGGTCTCGAGCACGCACGCCAGCCGCTGCAGGCCGGGGGCGGACAGGAACGCCGCGCAACCCTGCTCCCCGAGCTCGCCCTCGCCGATGTTCGCGTGCCGGTCGCGGTTTGAGCCGAGCGGCGTCTGTGAGTCGTTGAGGTGCAGGGAGCGGATTCGCCCGCGTCCGAGCAAGCGCGTGGCCTCGCGCAGCAGCGCGCTCATGCCCGCCGCGGTGCGGATGTCATAGCCGGAGGCGAACAAATGGCAGGAGTCAAGGCACACGCCGAGGCGCCCGTCCGCGCCGGCGAGCTCGAGCAGGCTCGCGAGCTCCTTCAGGGAGCGACCGAGCGTCCCGCCCGCGCCGGCGGTGTTCTCGAGATGCAGCTCGCAACCCTCGCTCTGGGCGAGCGCCTCGGCGATCGTCTCGCCCGCCCGCGCGAGCGCCCCGCCGACATGCCCCCGCTTGGCCGAGCCCGGATGCAGGACGACGCCGGCCGCGCCGATCGCCGCTCCCGCGCGCAGCGAGTGAGTCAGAGACAGGAGCGACTTGGCGCGGATGTCCGGATCCTCGCTCGCGCAGTTGAGCAGGTAGACCGCGTGGATCAGCACCGCGTCGACCGGGCTCGCGGCCATCGCCTCGCGGAACGCCGCTACATCCTCCTCGCGATACGCGCTCGCGCGCCACATCCGCGGTGACTGGTTGAAGATCTGGATCGCGCGGCAGCCGCGCTCGACGCCGCGTTCGATCGCCTTCGGCAGGCCGCCCGCCGGCGAGACGTGCGCGCCGATCAGCACCGCGCGTGCGCGAACAGGGCTGCGACTAGCATGCGCGGCATCCTATGCGGGTTCGTTTTGCGCCCTCACCGACGGGCGCGCTGCACATCGGCGGCGCGCGCACCGCCCTGTTCAACTGGCTGCTCGCGCGACACAGCGGCGGCGAGCTGGTGCTGCGCATCGAGGACACCGACCGCGAGCGCTCGACCCCGCAGAACATCGAGCAGATCCTCGACGCGCTCGCCTGGCTGGAGCTCGACTGGGACGAGGGCCCGACCCTGCAGAGCGCGCGCTCCGAGCGCCACGCGCAGGCGCTCGCGGCGCTGCTTGAGTCCGGGCACGCCTACCGCTCGACCGCGACCGCCGCCGACGTGAAGGCGTTCAAGGAGCTCTACGGCGCCGAGCGCGGCTTTCGCGGTCGGAGCGAGCAGGACGGCGCCGTGCGCCTGCGCGTGCCGGACGAGGGCGAGACGGTCGTGCACGACGTGATCCGCGGCGAAACGCGCTTCGAGCACGTGCACCTGGACGACCCCGTGATCGCGCGCGCGGACGGCTCGGTGCTCTACAACTTCGCGGTCGCGATCGACGACCTCGACGCCGGCATCACGCACGTCGTGCGTGGCGAGGACCACCTCTCGAACACGCCCAAGCAGCTGCTCGTGCTCGAGGCGGCCGCCCAGGCGGGGTTCGGGCCGCGGGCGCCCGCGCCCGTGTACGCGCACCTGCCGCTGCTGCACGGACCGGACGGCAAGAAGCTCTCAAAGCGCCACGGGGCGGCCTCCGTGCAGGAGCTGCGCGACGCGGGCTACCTGCCCGAGGCCGTCCGCAACTACCTCGCGCTGCTCGGCTGGGGCGCGGGCGACGACGCGACCGTGCTCAGCACCGAAGAGCTGGTCGAGCGCTTCACGCTCGAGCGCGTCAGCCGCAACCCGGCCCGGTTCGACGAGGTCAAGCTGCGCTGGCTGAACGGCCTCTACGTCCGCGAGCTGCCCGTCGATGAGCTCGCCCGGCGGCTCGAAGCGTTCACCGGGCGCGCCGGGCTGCACGAGGCGGCGCGCATCAGCCAGGACAAAATCCAGACGCTCGCCGACTTCTGGCCGCTCGCGGGCCCGCTGCTCGACGCTCCCGGCGATGACCCGAAGGCCCGCGAGCGCTGGCTCGACGAGGACGGCCTCGCGGTGCTCGACGATGTGCGCGCGGCGCTCGAGCAGCCGCAGAGCTTCGACGAGGCGAGCGTCGAGGCCGCGCTTGGGGCGGTGATCGAGCGGCGCGGGGTCAAGCCGCGCGAGGTCTACCAGCCGCTGCGCGTTGCGCTCACCGGCACGACCGTCTCGCCGGGGATCTTCCAGAGCGTCGCGCTGCTCGGCCGCGAGGAGACGCTGCGCCGCCTGGCGCGCGCGCTGAGCGCCGCGTGAAACGCATTCAGACGGCGATCCCAGATGAGGCGTTGGGCTAAATCGTTTGCCTCCGGATGCCGATACGACAGCGACGTCGGAATAACCGGCTCGCAAATCGGCGAACCCAAGGAAGGGGTCAACACAGCATGCACGCAACCGCCGCGGCAACGAAGCCGGCGACACGCAAGCCGGGCACGACCAGGAAGCTGGCGAGCGCCAAGACGCTCACCGGCGCTCCCAAGCGTGGCGCGGCCAGGACACCGGCGCCCACACGGAAGTTGACGACCCCGACCGCGAACACGACAGCGAACGCCCAGCGGAAGGCCAGTGCGCCCGCCGCGAGCTCCGGCGAGCGCCACCAGAACGAGGGCCACGGCCGGCGGCTGACACTGGCCTTCGAAGCGCTCGAGGCCTTCCCCGCGCTCGCCGAGTCGCGCGACCGGCTGCTCGCGGTGATCTCCAAGGACCACGTCGCCACCGCGGACGTGGTCGCGGCGGTCGAGTCAGATGTCGCGCTCAGCATCGCCGTGCTGCGCCTGGCCAACCGCGCGAAGGACGGGCGCGCGCGCGTCGACACGGCCGTCGCCGCCGTCGAGGTCCTGAGCCCGCAGACCGTGCAGGCGGTCGCCAACCGCATGCGCACCTTCGACTTCTTCGAGCGCGCGAGCGTCTGGGACGCGGCTCCCGAGCGCTTCAGGCTGCACGCGCTCGCCACCCAGCACGCCGCCGATCGCATCGCCACGGAGGTCGGCTATGAGAACCGCGACCGGCTGACGGTCACCAGCCTGCTGCACGACGTCGGCAAGCTCGTGCTGCTGCACGCCTATCCCGGCTATCCCTCCCAGGTGCACCGCGGCGCGCGCACGCCCGAGGAACGCATTCACCAAGAGCGCCGCGAGCTCGGCGTCGACCACGCGCTCGTCGGCGGCGTGCTCGTCCGCCGCTGGGGGCTTCCGACCTCGCTGGCCGCGCCGATCGAGCGCCACCACCACCCGGACGTCGAAGGCGAGGGGGCGTTCATCCGGCTGGCCGACATGCTCGCCCACTACGCGCAGGGAGGGCGCGTCTCGCCGAGTGAGATGCTGCACACGGCGCGCGCCGTAGGACTCGGGCCGGACGAGCTCAGGCGCGTGCTCTACGAACTCCCCAGCGCCTCCAGCCAGCGCCAGCGCCACGTCGACCCGTGTCCGCTCTCCGGACGCGAGCTCGGCGTCCTGCAACGCCTGGCCGAGGGCAAGGTCTACAAGCAGATCGCGCACGAGCTGACGCTCTCGACGAGCACCGTGCGCACCCACCTGCACAACATCTACGGCAAGCTCGGCGCGGTCGATCGCGCGCAGGCGGTGCTGATCGCCACCGAGCGCGGCTGGCTCTGAGCGGCCGCCCGGCCGTCCCAGCGCCCGCCCCGGCGCGTCGTTTGCGTAGCATCGCGGCTGTGAGACGGCGATGCTCTCGATAACCAGCAAGTCCCCGTACGCGGTGCTCGCGCTCGCCGAGCTCGCGCGCAGCGCCGGGCCCGATCCCGTGCCGATCGGCGAGCTCGCGCGCAGGCGAGATGTGCCCGTGCAGTTCCTCGAGCAGCTGTTCGCGGTGCTGCGCCGCGGCGGCATCGTCAGCTCCCAACGTGGCGTCAAGGGCGGCTACCGCTTTGCGCGCGAGCCTTCGAGCGTCACCGTGCTCGAGATCGTCGAGCTGCTCGACGGACCGCTCGGGCGCGAGGCACAGGGCGTGTTCGCCGATGCGGCCGACGCGGCGCGCGCGGTGCTCGGCGCGACGACGATCGCCGACGTGACCGAGCGCGAGTTGCGCGAGGCGGGCGCGAGCATGTACCACATCTAGCTACTTGCTCCGGCAAGTAACTAGCTGGTCAGCCGGCCAAGATTCGGCATCACCATTGACTTCCCCCGGCGCGCGTGTAGCCTTGCTCGCGCTAAGGTAAGCCGTGGAGATGACACGTCCGGCGCCTGCGCTGTGCGCACCGACCGGAGAATGGCGACTACGGAGGGTTGCGTGGACTCGAGCTGGCAGGGATGCTGCTGATGATGTTGGGGGAAATTGAATGACAGGACGTGTTGCGATCTTTGCCAGGGAACGCCCGGCGTGGCGGTTGCTCGCGCTCGCGGCGGCGTTGTCCGCGCTGCTCGGGGTCGGGCTCACCGAGGGTCTGCGGACGCTGGAGGGCGCCCGTACGACGGCGCTCGCCCGCGCATCCCGCCGCGGCCTGGCGAGCCTCTCGCCGGCCGGGCGCGCGTCGATCTCGGCGGCGCTCGGCGCCAAGCAGACCGCATATCACTTCACGCGCCTTGGCGGCGGCTTCAAGGCGGCGAACCCCGCCCAACACGTGCAGATAAGCGCCGGACGCTCCGGCGTGCTGCTGCGCTCCCGCGGGCTGGACGTCGGCTTGGCGCTCACGGCGATCGCTTACGGACACACATGGCACACGGTGCGCGGCGGCGAGCCCGCCGGCGCCTCGAACCGTCTGAGCTACACCAGCAACGGCGTAGACGCCTGGTATCTCAACGGCCCGTTCGGCGTCGAGCAGGGCTTCACTCTCGCGCGGCCCGACGGCGCCGCGCCCGAAAGCGTGACGCTCGCGATCGCCGTCTCCGGCGACGCGCGCGCATCGCTGAGCGCCGACGGACAGACCGTGCGCTTCAGCGCGCCAGGCGCGCGCGCGCTGCGTTACGGGGGCCTGAGCGTAAGCGACGCCGCGGGGCGCACGCTGCCGAGCCGGCTGGCGCTCGAGGGCAAGCGACTGGTGCTCGACATCGACACGCGCGACGCGCGCTATCCCCTGCGGGTGGACCCGTCGGTGGAAAGCGAAGCCGAATTCCCCCAAAGCAAACTGTCGACGCAGGCCAAAGGGTCCGAAGGCGAACGCACCGGCGCCAGCGTGGCGCTTTCGGCCAACGGCGACGTCGCGGTCGTCGGGGCTCCCGACGCCGAAACCGACGGGGGGGCCGTGTGGGTGTTCCGGCGCTCGGCGACAGGCGAATTCGAACTGGAACCGAACGGACAGGGAGAGCTCGCTTCCCCGGAAGAAGCCCACTCCCCAGGGGAATGTCTCGAACACGAAGAACTCACCGAGGAAGGCAACGAGTGTGCCTTCGGTCGCAGGGTCGCGATCTCCGCCAACGGCGAAACGATCGCGGTCGGAGCTCCGCTTCAGCACGAACAGCACGGCGCGGCGTGGATTTACACCCACTCGCCGTCCGGCTGGCAGGCGCACGAACTGAGCGCGTCCGGGCTCGGCGCCTACCCCAGGGAATTCGGGCGCAGCGTCGCGCTCTCGGCCAACGGTGAAACGGCGATCGTCGGAGCCCCGGGCGCCGTCGCCAGCCAGGGAACCGCGTCGGTGTTCACGCAGTCCGGCTCGGGCTGGGAGGCGGAGGGCGAACCGCTGAAAGGGGAGGGGGAGGTCGGCCCTGGGCGCTTCGGCGTAAGCGTCGCGCTCTCCAGCGACGGCGACGTCGCCGTGGTCGGGGCGCCAGCCGACGAAAACTTCACCGGGGCGGCGTGGGTGTTCGAACGCTCAGGCGCGGAATGGCGTCAAGAAAAACTCGAACGTCGAGAAGAACTCGCGCCTGGGGGTCACTTCGGTTACAGCGTCGCGCTCTCGGGCGACGGCGACACCGCGCTGGTCGGCGCGCCGCTCGCCGGAGGGCCGGATGAAGTGATGGAAGCGGGGACCGTCTCGTTCTTCGCCCACGAAGGTGAATGGGTCGAACAGTCGAGCTTCAGCGGCGTACAGAGCGAACAGCTGGGTCTGAGCGTCGCGCTCTCCCCGGACGGGAGCCACGCGCTCGTCGGAGCTCCCTTCGCGCGCGTGCCCGAAACCCCCACCTCCGAGAAGCCGCGTCAGCTCGGCAGGGCGCTGGAGTACGAACGCTCCGAAAACCGCTGGACGCAGATCAGACAGCTTCAAGGACGCGCGGCGGAAGTCAAAGCGCGATTCGGCAGGAGCGTCGCGCTCGCAACCCGTGGCGAAACCGCGCTGGTCGGCGGCCCCGGCCAAGACGGCGCTCAAGGCGCCGCTTGGGTGTTCGACGAAGGTCCGGCAGTCACCGGGATTGAACCCGAAGAAGGCCTGCCAGAAGGGGGGACCGATGTCAAGATCAAAGGGCAGCACTTCGTCGGACTGAGCGGCGAAGATGCGGTCAAATTCGGCGACAAGCCGGCGACGAGCTACGAAGTGAACTCGGCGGGCCTGATCACGGCGCTCTCACCGCCCGGGGGCGCAGGCACGACAGTCAACATCACCGTCCAGACGCCGCTCGGGACCAGTGAAGACGTTCGCGCCGACGAATTCACATATCGTGGCACCAAACACACGGGCGAACGTCCCGGCAAAGAACCGACGCCACCGCACGAACCAAACTCGACCGCTACCCCCAACACCTCTGGTGAAAGCGCCACCCAGCAGCCCAGCATGCAGGTGCTCGCGCTCGGGCCGAAGGCGGGCGGTGCGTGCAGCGCGACGCTGCTGAGCAAGAAGCTCACCGTACGCCCGCACGCGACCGCGGTGCTCAAGCTGCGCGGCTCGGGCGCCGGCACCTGCAGGGGCAGGGCGACGCTGACCGTCAAGCTCAAGCTCAAGCGCGCGGGCAGGCACGCCAAGCACAAGACCAAGACGAAGATCATCGGCACGACGAACTTCGCGATCACCGCCGGCAAGACGCTGCTCGTAAAGATCAAGCTGAACGCGACCGGGCGGGCGCTGCTGGCCGCCGGCCACGGGCGGATGAGCGCGAGCCTGCTCGTGCTCAAGAGCTCGCCCACGCCTCGACAGGCGCACACGGCGAGCGTGCGCCTCACCCGCCAGCCGGGGCACAGGCCAAAGAAGCGCAAGCCGAAGAACAGCTAGCCGGCTGACGCCGGCCGCGGCGCCGGCAAGGGCTCGTGCCGGCGACGGGCGCCGTGCGCCGTGCGCGGCTGTTCTATCGTCGTTGCGCGATGGCGGGAATCCCGATCAACATTGCCCAGTTGGTGGGCGACACGCCGCTGGTGGCGATCCAGCGGATGCTCGAGGGCACGCCCGCGGCCGAAAACGATGTGCAGCTGTTCGCGAAGCTCGAGGCGTTCAATCCCGGCGGCAGCGTCAAGGACCGGATCGGCGTGGCGATGATCGAGGCCGCCGAGGCCGAAGGCCGAATCGAGCCCGGTCGTACGCTGATCGTCGAGGCGACCAGCGGCAACACGGGGATCGCGCTGGCGTTCGTGTGCGCGGCCAAGGGCTATCAGCTGGTGCTCACGCTGCCACAGGGAATGAGCCGCGAGCGCGAGTGCCTGCTGCGCCTGTACGGGGCGCGCGTGCAGATCACGGAGTCGCTCGGCGGCATGGGCGAGGCGGTCGCCGCCGCGCGGGCGATGGCTCGCGACGAGCACGTGTTCCTGCCCGATCAGTTCTCCAACCCCGCCAACCCGGAGATCCACCGGCGCACGACCGGGCCTGAGATCGAGCGCGCCCTGGGCGGCCGCGTCGACGTGCTGGTCGCGGGCGTCGGCACGGGCGGCACGATCACGGGCGTCGGCGAGTACCTGCGCGCGCACGCCAACCCGAGGCTGCGCGTCGTCGCGGTCGAGCCGCGCGGCTCGGCGGTCCTCTCCGGTGGACGCCCGGGTCCGCACCGCATCCAGGGAATCGGCGCGGGCTTCGTGCCGCCGGTGCTCAACCGCGAGCTGATCGACGAGGTGATCCCGGTGAGCGACGACGACGCGATCCAGACGGCCTGGGCGTGCGCGCGGCGGATGGGGCTGCTCGCGGGGATCTCCTGCGGCGCCGCGCTGTGGGCGGCGCTGCAGGTGGCCGCGCGCCCGGAATCCAAGGGCAGGCGAATCGTCGTGATCATGCCCGACTCGGGCGAGCGCTACATCTCCCAGGCGTTCTTCGCGCCCTGAGCGGCGCCGCGGACATTTTCAGAGGGTCATCACGGCGGCGGATCTTCGCCTTCGGGGCTGGTGTCGGTCGTGAGGTAGGAATAGGAGCCGGGGTCCGGTTCGCTCACCATCCCCGGGCAGCCCTTGCGCAGGTTCTCGCAGTCCCAGCGCTTGCCGTCGGCGAGGTGGATGTCGAGCCGCGACAGGTAGTAGAAGGAGAACGCGTTGCCGTCGCCCTTCGGGTCGACGGCGGCCTCGACGGGTTCTTCACGCCAGCGGTTGGTCAGCAGCCGCTCATCGGCTGACCTTTCGTGCTTGAGGTACTTGTCGAACCACGCCGAGGTGTACCACGCGACCTCGTCGGCGCCGCGCAGCGAGGCGCCGAAGGCCTGGTTGGGGATGAAGCTGAACTCCAGGTGCGAGCCGCCGCGGATCACGATCTCCCCCGTGTCCACGCCGGCCGCGGTGTACGCGAGCGACTCCTTGGACTTGCCCTCCGGGTTGGGCAGTTCGCTCATCGGCAGCGGCGGCAGGCCGTAGTCGGCGGACATGCCAAGACCGGGCTTGGTGATCGGCACCGTCGTGCGGTCAGCCGGGTCCGCCGGACATGGCTTCTCGCCGATCGTCGCCGTCGTGCCGGGCGCGCCCCCCGGGACTTCGCCGCCTTCGGGGGCCGGCGGCCCGAGATTGTCCCACGCCACGACCGCCTTCACACGCGGGTCCCACTGGGCTATGTATGACACCCCCAGCGCGCCATAGGAATGCCCGGCGAGCCCGATCTCGCCGGGGTCGAGCTCATTCCAGAAGGGGTTGTATGCGCTGTCCAGGCCCTTCTCGACGCGTTCGTTCTGCTTGGCCGCGTGGCTGGTCCCCGTTTCGCAGCTCGGCACCGGCTCGTACGGATGCTTGGGCGTGGACAGGAAGAAGTCGAGCGCGTCCTCGGTCCCGTCATAGAACGGGCGCCCGTCGGTCTGCGCCGGAAAGCCTTCGTCTTCGTCCGGATACTGCCCGAAGGTGTCGCTCTGGCCCTGGCCCTGAGGGTCGAAGGTCATCACGATGTAGCCGTCCTTGGCGAGCGCCTGGGCGGCGTACCAGTACATCTGTTCGTCGGCCTGCACCGAGCCGTCGGTGATGACCACGCCCGGACGCTTGCGTTTCTTGCTCGCCGTCTCCCATATACGACCGGACAGGGTCGCGCCGCTGCGCGCCGTGAACAGCACCTTGCGCACCCGGCCATAGCCGTCCTTTTCCCAGTCGTACAGCCGCACATCGCCGGCGCAGCCGTTTTCGCCCTCGTAGCAGAGGTCGTCTGAGAAGTCGCGTTCGGGGTCCTCGGCCTGCTCTTCGGTGGCTTCCAGGTGATTCTTCAGCCCCTGTTCGGCCAGCTCCGCCTGATATTCGGGCGTGTCATAGATCTTCTGGCGCTCCTCGATGATCGAGTAGTTTTCGGCCTGCAGCACCGGTTCGAAGGTTTCCGGCGGCTCTTCGTATTCAGTCGCAGATGACGCGCCCGGCAGCACCAGCGCGCCTGCGATCACCGACATGGTCACCGCCAGCCATACCCTCGACCCTGGACCCACGCACACGTCAAGCTCCTCCCTTGCCCTGTGGCCGTTCACCGCCCGGTGGACCACCTCTCGATTTGGATCAGATCGTCGCTCGCCACGCACGGCTACCCGCGTTACGGACGGTCTAAGCGTCGCTACGCTGTCGACATGCCCGGTCTCGGCGCATTCGCCCGCGTGGCCAAAGAGCTGCGTCGCGACGTGCGAGCCGCACGCGATCGCGACCCCGCCGCGCGCGGGGTGACGCCCGCGGAGATCCTCGCCACCTGGCCGGGCATCCACGCGCTGCTCGCCTACCGGGTCGCGCACGCCCTGCACCAGGCCGAGGTGCCGCTGCTGCCACGGCTGATCTCGATGCTCACGCGCGCGCTCACGGGCATCGAGATCCACCCCGCGGCGCGCATCGGCCGGGGCCTGTTCATCGATCACGGCGCCGGCGTCGTGATCGGCGAGACCGCCGACATCGGCGACGACGTCACGCTCTACCAGGGAGTCACGCTCGGCGGCACCGGCTTTGCGACCGGCAAGCGCCATCCGACCGTCCAGGACAACGTCACGATCGGCTCCGGCGCGAAGCTGCTCGGACCGATCACGATCGGCCACGGCGCGAAGATCGGCGCGAACAGCGTCGTGATCACCGACGTGCCCGCCAACTCGACCGTCGTGGGCAACCCCGGGCATCCGGTGCGCGTCGACGGCCGGCGCATCGAGGGCCCCGACGCCGACTGGATCCACCTGCCCGACCCGATCGCCGAGGCGATCCAGGCGCTCTCCAGCCGCATCGCCACGCTCGAACGGCTCCTCGCCGAGCGCTCGGACGCCGAGCCCGAGCAGGCCGCGCAGGTCACGCCGCTGCGTCCCGTCAGGGGCCGCAACCCCGCCGGCGGGTGACTCGCCTCGGCGCCTGACCGGGCAAGGGGCTCGCGCGCCGGCGGCCGGGCGCGCATCTATCCTCAACTCGATGGCCGCCAACCCGCACGCCGAGCACCTGCAGGAGCTGCTCGAGGACCTCAACGAGCCCCAGCGCGAGGCGGTCACGCACGGCGAGGGGCCGCTGCTGATCCTCGCGGGCGCAGGCAGCGGCAAGACACGCGTGCTCGCGCACCGGATCGCGTTCCTGATCTACACCGACCAGGCGCAGGCGGGCGAGATCCTCGCAATCACGTTCACCAACAAGGCCGCCAGCGAGATGCGCGAGCGCGTCGAGCGCCTGCTCGGGCACGGCACGCGCGGGATGTGGGTGATGACCTTCCACGCCGCGTGCGCGCGCATCCTGCGCGCCGAGGCCCAGCGCCTCGGCTACACGCGCCAGTTCACGATCTACGACCAGGCGGACGCGCGGCGCCTGACCAAGCGCTCGGCCGACGCCGTCGGCGTCGACCCCAAGCGCCACACACCGGCCGCCCTGCACAACCAGATCTCGGCCGCCAAGAACCGCCTGATCGACGCTGCGTCCTACCGGCAGGCGGTCGGCTCGCAGTTCGAGGAGATGGTCGCGGACGTGTACGACATCTACGAGCGCGACTTGCACCGCATGAACGCGATGGACTTCGACGACCTGCTGTTCAGGACCGTCAACCTGCTCGAGCTGTTCGAGGACGTCCGCGAGCGCTACCGCGACAGCTTCCGTCACGTGCTCGTCGACGAGTACCAGGACACCAACCACGCCCAGTACCGGCTGCTGCAGCTGCTCGTCGGCGGCGGCCGCGCGCCCCGGGCGGGCGAGGCCAAGCCGGGGGATCGGCCCACTTATTCCGGGCCGCTCGGCCATCGCAACCTGGCGGTCGTCGGCGACGACGCACAATCGATCTACAGCTTTCGCGGCGCCGACGTGCGCAACATCCTCGACTTCCGCGACGACTTCCCGGACGCGCGCGTGGTCAAGCTCGAGCAGAACTACCGCTCGACCCAGACGATCCTGTCGGCGGCCAACGCCGTGATCGCCAACAACCGCGGCGCCATCGCCAAGCGTCTGTGGAGCGATCTCGGCCAGGGCGAGCGGATTCGCGGCCGGGCATTCGAGGACGAGCACGCGGAGGGGCGCTTCGTGGTCGGCGAGATCCAACGGCTGCTCGACGAGGAGCAGATCGGGCGCGCGGAGATCGCGGTGCTGTATCGGACCAACGCGATGTCGCGCGTGATCGAGGAAACGCTCACGCGCTCGAACGTCGACTACCAGGTGATCGGCGGGGCCAAGTTCTACGAACGCACCGAGATCAAGGACGCGATCGCCTACCTGTCCCTGCTGGCCAACCCGGCGGACGTGGTCAGCTTCACGCGAGTGGTCAACTCGCCGCGGCGCGGCATCGGCCAGACCTCGCTCGCGCGTGTGCTCGCCCACGCAAACTCCCTCGGCGTGCCGGTGTGGGAGGCGGCGGCCCGGCCGGAGCGGGTGCCCGGGCTGGGCGCTGCCGCGATCAAAGCGCTGCGACGATTCATGGACACGATGGAGGAGCTGCGCGGGCTGGCCGGCATGCCGGCCGTCGGCGCGAGCGCACGCCCGGCGGCTGCTCGGGCGGCGAATGCGGACGAGCTCGCGCCCGCGCCTGCCAGGGTGCCCGTCGGCGACCTGCTCGACGCGGCGCTCGCGCTCAGCGGCTACGTGGACGCATTGCAGGCGGAGCGCACGATCGAGTCCCAGGGACGCATCGAGAACCTCGAGCAGCTCGTCGAGGGCGCGCGCGAGTTCGATGCGCGCGCAACGGAGGACGAGGACACGCTCGCGGTGTATCTGCAGCAGCTCGCGCTCGTGGCCGACGCCGACACGCGCGGCGACGAGGGCCTGGTGACGCTGATGACGCTGCACAACGCGAAGGGCCTGGAGTACCCGGTCGTGTTCATCACCGGCTGCGAGGACGGCGTCTTTCCCCACTCGCGTGCGATCGAGGAGGGCGCCCTGGAGGAGGAGCGGCGTCTGTTCTACGTGGGCATCACGCGCGCCATGCGCCAGCTCTACCTGACGCACGCGCGCCGGCGCGCGGTCTTCGGCGCCCAGAGCTACGGCATGCGCAGCCGCTTCCTCGACGAGATTCCCGCCGAGCTGCTCGACGAGCAGCACGAGACGTTCTTCCGCGCCAGCTCGGTCTCCGCCGGCTTCGCGGTCGCGGGCGCCGCGATCGGCCGCGGCTCGGGCGCTCGCGCCGGCGAGCGCGCGGGCGCCGGGGGGTGGCCGCCGGCGCGCGCAGACACGCCCAAGCCGGCGCCTGCAATCCAATTCCGCCTCGGCGAGGACGTCGTGCACGCGGCCTTCGGCGAGGGCGTCGTGACCGGCGTCGAGCCCGGCGGGGTGATCGTCGTGCGCTTCGCCGGGGATGGCTCTGAGCGCAAGCTGATGGCCGAGTACGCGCCCGTCAGCCGGCGCTGAGGCGCGGTCGGCAGCGGCGCGTGCCCAGGCCGGTCGCGCCGTGCGAGCGCATAGCATCTGAGCTTGTAAATGAGCGCCACGATCATCGACGGCAGGGAGATCGCCGCGCGCGTGCGCGCGGGGGTGGCGCGCGAGGTGGAGCAGTTCACCCGCGAGACCGGCCGTCCCCCGGGCCTCGCGACCGTGCTCGTCGGCGAGGATCCGGCCTCGGCGGTGTACGTCGGCGGCAAGCAGCGCGCGTGCGCCGAGGTCGGCATGGTGCCGTTCGACCGGCGGCTGCCCCTCGACGCGTCCTTCGAGGAGGTCGCCGAGGAGCTCGAGCGCCTGAACGCCGATCCGGCGGTCAGCGGCGTGCTGCTGCAGCTGCCGGTGCCCGTGCACCTGGACGGACCGACGCTCACCGGGATCATCAGCGCGGACAAGGACGTCGACGGGCTGACCCCGATCAACGCCGGGCTGCTCGCGCTCGGGCGCCCCGGCCTGCGCCCGTGCACGCCGCTCGGCGTGCTCGAGCTGCTGGGTGAGACCGACGCCCGGCTCGAAGGCGCCGAGGCCGTCGTCGTCGGGCGCTCGAACCTGTTCGGCAAGCCGATGGCACAGCTGCTGCTCGAGCGCAACGCGACCGTCACCGTCTGCCACTCGCGCACCCGCGACCTGCGCGAGGTGTGCTCGCGCGCCGACGTGCTGATCGTCGCCGTCGGGCGCGCGCGCATGGTGCGCCGCGAGTTCGTCAAGCCGGGCGCCGTCGTGATCGACGTCGGCATGAACCGCCTGACCCCCGAGGAGGCCGGCAACAAGAGCGGCCTGGTCGGCGACGTCGACTTCGCCGAGGTCTCCGAGATCGCCTCCGCGATCACGCCCGTGCCCGGCGGCGTCGGCCCGATGACGATCGCGCTGCTGCTGCGCAACACGCTGCTCGCGGCGCGCTATCAGGCGCAGCTGCATACGCTACTCGCCGAGGTCGACGAGGACCTGGCGTGAGAGCGCACGGGAGAGCGCATGGGAGGGGGCGCGTCGGCCGCCGAGCGCGCGAGGAGCGCCGGTGATCCTCAGGCGGCTGCGCCTCGGCGAGCTGCTCGCGCTCACGGGCGTCGCCTGCGTGATCGTCTCGCTGTTCGAGCGCTGGTACGAGGCCCCCGTCGGCAACCTCGACGCATGGAACACGTTCGGTCCGGGGATCGTGCTGCTGCTCGCCGCCGCCAGCGCCGCGCTCGCGATGGTGCTCAGCGCGCTCGCCGAGCGCAGCCCGGCCCTGCCGGTCTCGACCGCCGTGTGGTGCGTGCTGCTCGGCCTGCTCGCGCTCATCGCCGCGATCGTCAGGGTGCTCGAGCGCCCCGACCACGCGAGCCAGGTGTGCGTCGGGGCGTGGCTCGCGCTCGCCGGCTCGATCGCGATCCTGCTCGGCGCCTGGCAGGCCCTGCGCGACGAACGCCCCTCGCTGTACCGGCCGGCGAGCCCGCGGCCGCGTCCCCGCCCCTAGCGGCGCGCCCACCGGCGCGCCGCGGCGTCCGCTACCCGCCAGTCGCCACGCATCGGTCTCCCGGCGCAGCGCCGCGCGCGGGCGCCCGCGCCGCCCGTCCCGCCAGTACGGCCGCCCGAGTCTGGGCGGCCCTAAAATGCGCCACTGTGATCGGACGCGACGAGGTGCTGCACGTAGCCCGGCTGGCGCGCCTGGAGCTCGCCGAGGATGAGATCGAGCCGATGGCGCGCGAGCTCTCCGCGGTGCTCGAGCACGTGGCCAAAATCGCCGAGCTCGATCTCGACGACGTCCCACCGACCTCGCACGTCGTCGCATCGTCCCTGGAAGGGGTGGTCAGCGGCGCCCTGCGCGCCGACGAGCCGCGCCCCTGCCTGGCGCGGGATCTCGCGCTCGCCCAGGCCCCCGCAGTCCGCGACGGCGGCTTCCTGGTCCCGAGCCCGCAGGCATGACCCCGAGCGACCTGCACGAGCTCTCGGCCGCGCAGGCGGTCGCCGCGATCGCCGCGGGGTCGCTGTCCGCGCGCGAGCTGTTCGAGTCATACCGTTCGCGCGCCGCCGCCGACCGCGCCGCCGGGGAGCAGGGGCTCAACTGCTTCACGTGGGTCGCCAGCGAGTGTCCCGAGCGGGGTGCCGATGCCCCCGACGCTCACGCCGGCGCGCCCCTGCGCGGCGTGCCGCTCGCCGTCAAGGACCTGTTCTGCACGGAGGGCGTTCCCAGCCAGTCCGGATCGCGGATCCTCGAGGGCTACCGCCCGCCATACACGGCCAGCGTCGTCGCGCGGCTCGCCGACGCCGGCACCAGCCTGCTCGCCAAGACCAACCAGGACGAGTTCGCGATGGGCTCCTCCAACGAGAACTCCGCCTTCGGCGTCGTGCGCAACCCGTGGGATCGCGCGCGCGTCCCCGGCGGCTCCTCCGGCGGCAGCGCCGCCGCCGTCGCCGCCGGCCTCGCGCCGTGGGCGCTCGGCACCGACACCGGCGGCTCGATCCGCCAGCCCGCCGCGCTGTGCGGCATCGTCGGCCTGAAACCGACCTACGGCGCGGTCTCCCGCTACGGCATGATCGCGTTCGCCTCCTCGCTCGACCAGGCCGGGCCGCTCACGCGCGACGTCACCGACGCCGCGCTGCTGCTCGCGCACATGGTCGGACACGACCCGTGCGACGCCACCTCGCTCGCGTTCCCCGGGCCGATCGAGCCGCCCACCGCCGAGCGCCTCGACGGCGTGCGCCTGGGCGTGCCCGACGAGCTCACCGGCGAGGGCATCCAGGCGGGCGTGCTCGCCGGCTTCCACGCCGCGCTCGCGCGCGCGCAGGAGCTCGGCGCCCAGGTGCGCGAGGTCAGCCTGCCGCACGCGCCGCACGCGCTGTCCGCCTACTACGTGCTCGCGCCCGCCGAGGCCTCGTCGAACCTCGCGCGCTACGACGGCGTGCGCTACGGCCTGCGCGCCGGCGACCCGGCCCACCCCGAGGACTTGCTGCACATGTACACGCGCACCCGTCACGACGGCTTCGGCGCGGAGGTCAAGCGCCGCATCATGCTCGGCACCTACGCGCTCTCATCCGGCTACTACGACGCCTACTACGGACGCGCCCAGCGCGCGCGCACGAAGATCGCCGAGGACTTCGCCGCGGCGTTCGAAGACGTGCACTTCATCCTCACCCCCACCACCCCGAGCGTCGCGTTCAAGCTCGGCGAGAAGACCGGCGAGCCGCTCGCCATGTATCTCAACGACTACTGCACCGTGCCCATGTCGCTCGCCGGCATCCCCGCGATCTCGATCCCCTGCGGGCTCGCCGACGGCCTGCCCGTGGGATTGCAGCTCGCCGGTCCCGCGTTCAGCGAGAACCGCCTGCTCGCCGCAGCGTACGCGCTCGAGCAGAGCCTCGGCTTTCAGGGAGCGCGCGCCCGTGTCTGAGCCACTGCGAACGCCGCACACGCCGCCGCCAGGCGGCGTCTCTGAGAAAGACGATCTCTACGAGCCCGTCATCGGCCTCGAGATCCACGTGCAGCTCGCGACCGCGACCAAGATGTTCTGCGGCTGTCAGCTGTCCTTCGGCGAGCCGCCCAACACGCATACCTGTCCCGTCTGCCTCGGGCTGCCCGGCAGCCTGCCCGTCGCCAACGCGCGCGCCGTGCAGTTCGGGCTGATGATCGGCCTCGCGCTCGGCTCCGAGCTCGCGCCGCGCTCGATCTTCCACCGCAAGAACTACTTCTATCCCGACCAGGCCAAGAACTACCAGATCTCCCAGTACGACGAGCCCCTGTGCCGCGGCGGGCGGCTCGGGGACGTGCGGATCCACCGCGTGCACCTCGAGGAGGACGCCGCCAAGCTCGTGCACGTCGGCTCGAGCGGGCGCATCCACGGCTCGGACGCGAGCATCGTCGACTTCAACCGCGGCGGCACTCCGCTCGCCGAGATAGTCACCGAGCCCGACCTGCGCACGCCCGCGCAGGTCGGCGAATGGCTGAAGCTGTTGCGCACGACCCTGCGCCAGCTCGGCGTCTCAGACGTGAACATGGAGGAGGGCTCGCTGCGCTGCGACGCCAACATCTCGTTGCGCCCCGCCGGCAGCAATGAGCTCGGCGTCAAGACCGAGCTGAAGAACATGAACTCCTTCCGCTTCATCGAACGCGGCGTCCGGGCCGAGATCGCACGCCAGCAGAAGCTCCTGCGAGGCGGCGGCCAGGTCGTCCAGGAGACGCTGCACTTCGACCCCGGCTCCGGCGCGCTCAGCTCGCTGCGCTCCAAGGAGGAAGCGCACGACTACCGCTACTTCCCCGAGCCCGACCTGCTGCCGGTGGTCATCGACGAGCCGATGCTCGCCGGCGCCCGCGACGCGATCTCAGAGCTTCCCGCCGACCGCGCCGCACGCCTGCAGCGCGAGCTCGGCCTGAGCCGGGAGAGCGCGCAGCTGCTCGCCTTCCGCGGCGAGCTCGGCGACTACTTCGAGGCCGCGCTCGCCGCCCCCGCGCAGCCGCCCGCGCCGCCACAGGCGCTCGCCAACTGGGTCTCGATCGAGCTCGCGCCGCGCCTGCAGGACGCCGACGGGGACGCCGCCGAGACCGGCGGGAGCGGGGCGGGCGGGAATCCGCTTGACTCGCGGGTCGCGCCGCACGCGCTCGCCGCGCTCGTCGGCATGATCGCCGCCAAGCAGCTCAGCGTCGGCGCCGCCCGGCAGGTGCTCGACACGCTGATCGCCGCCGGCGGCGAGCCGCAGGCGATCGTGCAGGCGCAGGGACTCGCCGCGATCGACCGCGATGACGAGCTCGCGGCGATCGTCGCCGCGGCGCTCGCCGCCAACGCCGACGCCGCCCAGCGCGTGCGCGAAGGCAACTCCAAGGCGATCGGCCCGATCGTCGGACACGTCATGCGCGAGACCCGCGGGCGCGCCGACGGCACCGAGGTCGCGCGCCTCGTGCACGCCCTCATCGGCGAGCGCGCCGACGACGAGCAAGCTGGCGTCTGAGGCAACGACGCTCGCCACATTTTGGACTTCGGGCCAAAGGCAAAGGCGCCCGCGCACGCCAACATGCCCCGTGCATGAACCGTTCAGCAGCGAACCCAAGCGTTTCATCTCCTCGGCGGTTCATCCTGCTGCCCGAGGAACCGGTGGATGCTCCGCACCAAGGATTGCGTATCCGGCGCTACCAGCTCACGAGTCTGGGGCAGGGTGCGGGGCGCCGACACGCGCGAAACAACAACGTCGACCTTGCGACGGCACGGAGTGCCCGCGGGGCACCGCGCCTGGATGGCGTGGGCCGGTCGGCCGGTCGCATGTAGTGATCCCTCCGCAGCGACCAACACCGGCTTCCCTCGGTCGGTGTCATGGCGGCGCGGCTGGGCAGGGGTAGCAGTTCCTGTCCAGCCGCGCTACCATCGAGTCACCATGAACGGCTCACAAGCCACCTCCGGGTCCCGCTCAATCGGCAAGACCGTGCTCGCCGGGCTCGTCGTCCTGATCGCCGGCTACGTACTGCTGAAGATCGTGATCGGGATCGCCGTCGCGATCGCCGGCACCGTCGCGGTGATCCTCGCGATCGTCGCGATCATCTGGGCCGTACGCGTCCTGCTCTGACGGACCGCACGCCGGATGGCGTACGTCATCATCGCCGTCTGCTTCGGGCTCTCCGGCGGGATCGTCGGCAAGTACAAGGGCAGCTCCTTCTGGCTGTGGTTCCTGATCTCCGGCGCGGTCCCGTTCCTCGGCCTGTTCGCCGCGATCGCCTACCGCGTCGAGCGCGACGAGCTGCGCCGCCAGTGCCCGGGCTGCGGGCGCGTAACCAAGCTGTATGACGCGATCTGCACCCGCTGCGGGACCGAGCTCGAGTTCCCGGACGTCGCGATCGCGCCCGAGTCCTTCGAGCACGGCTCCGCCGCGCCGCCCTCACTTCGGTGAGCCTAAGCCGGATTCGGCCAACCTAAGCCGATTCTTGGCATACGCTGGGCGCGATGAGCACTCGCGCCAAGACCGCAGCGGCGCCCGTGGACTCGCCGCTCGCCCGCCTGATCCACCGCGCCGGCTTCCCCGACGAGGGCGCGTTCGTGCTGCGCGTCGTGCAGCCCGCGCTCGTCGGCATGATCGACGGCACCGTCTCCTCGCTCGCGCCCATCTTCGCCGCCGCCATCGCATCGAGCTCGCACACCGCGCTGCTCGTCGGCTTTTCAACCGCCCTCGGCGCCGGCGTGTCGATGGGCTGGTCGGAGGCTCTGTCCGACACGGGCGAGGAGACCGGGCGCGGCTCGGCGATCGTGCGCGGCGCGATCACCGGCGGGATGACCACGCTCGGCGGCATCTTCCACACACTCCCGTTCCTTATCTCCAACGTCCACAAAGCGCTGCTCGTCGCCGGCTGCGTGGTCGCCGTCGAGCTGTTCGTCATCGCCTGGGTGCGCAACCGCTTCCTCGAGGTCTCGCTGCGCTCCTCGCTGCTCGTCGTCACCGTCGGCGGCGCGATCGTGCTCGCCATCGGCATCGGCATCGGCTCCTCCTGACAGCGGCACGCCGGCGCGGCGCCAGGCGGCGTCCCGAGCGGCCCGAAACCCGCTGGTACACTGGCGTTTTCCCCTAGCTGAAGGAAGGGAGGCGACGAGATGCGCGCAGTCGATGCGTTGATGGAATGTTTGAAGGCGGAGGGCGTGGACGTCGTCTTCGGCCTGCCCGGCGGCGCCAACCTCCCGACCTACGACGCGTTCGTCAGCGGCGGCATCCGCCACATCCTCGTGCGCCACGAGGCCGGCGGCGGCCACGCCGCCGAGGGCTACGCGAAGGCCACCGGCAAGGTCGGCGTCGCGTTCGCCACCAGTGGCCCGGGCGCGACCAACCTCGTCACGCCGGTCACCGACGCGATGATGGACTCGGTGCCGTGCGTGTTCATCACCGGGCAGGTGCGCACCGAGCTGCTCGGCACCGACGGCTTCCAGGAGGCCGACACGATCGGCATCACCATGCCGGTCGTCAAGCACTCGTTCATGATCCAGCACCCGAACGAGATCCCGCGCGCGATCCACGAGGCCTTCCACATCGCGCGCAGCGGGCGACCCGGCCCGGTGCTCGTCGACATCCCCCAGGACCTGTCTCGCGCGGAGATCGACTACGAGCCCGTCACCGACGTGCGCCTGCCCGGCTACCAGCCGAAGATCGAGGGCAACCAGAAGCAGATCCGCCAGGCCGCCAAGGCGCTCGCCTCGGCCCAACGGCCCGTGATCTACGCCGGCGGCGGCGTCGTCAACGCCAACGCAGCCCCCGAGCTCACCGAGTTCGCGACCTGCGACCGCTTCCCCGTGACGTGCACGCTCATGGGCCTCGGCGCGTTCCCCGCCCGGATCGATGGCGCGGGCGGGATCGGGGAGCCCAATCCCCAGTGGCTCGGCATGCTCGGCATGCACGGAACGCGCGCCGCCAACTACGCGATGGACGAGGCGGACCTGATCTGCGCGGTCGGCGCGCGCTTCGACGACCGCATCACCGGCAAGCTCTCCGAGTTCGCGCCCCGCGCCAAGTTCATCCACATCGACGTCGACCCCGCCGAGATCTCCAAGAACGTGCCCGCGCACATCCCGATCGTCGGCGACGCCAAGAACGTGCTCGCCAAGCTCGTGATCGAGTATCGCGCGATCGGCGCCGATCCAGCCCGCCTGGACGCCTGGTGGAGCCGCATCGACGGCTGGCGCGCCAAGTACCCGTTGGCCTACGAGGACAGCGCCGGAGCGGAGATCAAGCCGCAGTACATGATCCAGGCGCTGTACGAGGCCACCGGCGGCGAGGCGATCGTCACCAGCGACGTCGGCCAGCACCAGATGTGGACGGCGCAGTACTACGACTTCCCCGCCCCGCGCCGGTGGATCAACTCCGGCGGCCTCGGCACGATGGGCTTCGGGCTGCCCGCCGCGATGGGAGCCGCGGTAGGCGCCCCCGACCGGGTCGTGTGCTGCATAGCCGGCGACGGCTCAGTGCAGATGAACGCGCAGGAGCTCTCCACCTGCGCGCAGAACCGGATCCCGATCAAGGTCTTCATCATGAACAACGGCTACCTCGGGATGGTCCGCCAGTGGCAGGAGCTGTTCTGGGACGGCAAATACAGCCACGTCGACATGGGCGAGTTCCCGGACTTCGTCAAGCTGGCCGAGGCCCACGGGGTGACCGGCATGCGCTTCACCGACAAGACCACGCTCGTCCAGGACATGCGACGCGCGATCGCCACCGACGGGCCGGTGCTCGTCGACGTGCGCGTCACGCGCGAGGAGAACACCTACCCGATGATCCCCGCCGGCTCGGCCGCGCGGGACATGGTCGGCCCCGAGATCCACGACCAGGAGAGGGTGGGGTGAGGGCGATCATGGGAGAACCGGGAACCAAGGCGCCGCTCAGCCTCGAGGAGCTGGAGGCCGCGACCGGCTTGCGCACGGGCCGCAAGCACGTGCTCTCGATCCTCGTCGAAAACAAGTCCGGAGTGCTCACCCGGATCGCCGGCCTGTTCGCAAGGCGCGGCTTTAACATCGACACGCTCACCGTCGGCCCGACCGAGGACACCCAGGTCTCGCGCGTGACGCTCACCGTCGACGGCGCCCTGCACCCGATCGACCAGGTCACGAAGCAGCTGCACAAGCTCGTCAACGTGCTCAAGATCCGCGACCTGGAGCCCGGCGACACGGTCGCGCGCGAGCTCGCGCTGTTCAAGGTCGCCGCCGACGGGGTGCAGCGCGGCGAGCTGATGCAGATCGCCGAGATATTCCGCGGCAAGGTCGTCGACGTGACCAAGCGCGCGATCATCGTCGAGGTCACCGGCACGACCGAGAAGATCGAGGCGTTCGAGACGATGGTGCGACCCTTCGGGCTGATCGAGATGATGCGCACCGGCGAGATCGCGATCTCGCGCGGGCGCACCGAGACTTGATGGCGCGGGCGCCCGCGCCGCACGCTCACCGCCAGGCACGCGCCGGCCGCGACCGCTTCGCTTTGAGCGAGCCCGACCGCGAGCGCCTGGCCGCGCGCCTGGCGCTGGCGGTCACGCGCGCGCGGCGCGCCGGGAGCCCGGTGCTCGCGGCGATCACGCTCGCGCTCGACCCCGACGTCGATCCCTCGGCGGTCGCGTGCGCCTCGCGCCGCCCCGGCGAGCGCTGGTTCGTGTTCGAGCAGCCCGATCGCGGGCGCGCGGCGATCGCAGCGCTCGGGGAGGCCACGAGCCTGTGCGCCGCGGGCGAGGAGCGCTTCGCGACCGTCGCCGACCGCTGGCGCGCGCTCGCCGCGGCCGCCGTCAGCGATCCGGCGGACGAGCCCGCGGGCGGCGGGCCGGTCGCCGTCGGAGGCTTCGCGTTTGCCCCCGCAGGCGGCGGCGCGCCGCACTGGCGCGGGTTCGAGCCGGCGTCGCTGACCGTGCCCGAGGCCGCGCTCGTGCGCGGCGAACGCGGCGGGCAGGCCGGCGTGCGCCTGACGCTCGCCGCGCTCGCGTGCCCGGACGACGTGCCCGAGCAGCTGCTCGCACGCCTGCAGCGGCGCGTCGCGGAGCTGCGCGGCGCCCCACTGCCGCTGCTCGACCCGGCGCCCACCGGGCGCTTCCAGGTGGCCAGCGCGATGCCGCCCGAGCACTACGAGCAGGCGGTCGCGCGCGCCACCGAGCTGATCGGCGCGGGCGAGCTGGAGAAGATCGTGCTCGCGCGCGAGGTCCACGTGCACGCGCCGCGCGCGTATGACCCGGCGGCGGTGTTCGGCGTCTTGCGCGACGAGTTCCCGTCGTGCTTCGTGTTCTGCGTCGGGCGCGGCTCCTCGACGCTCGTCGCGGCCAGTCCCGAGCTCCTGGTGCGGCGTGAGGGGCACCGCGTGAGCACGCTCGCGCTCGCCGGCTCGACGCGTCGCAGCGCCGACCCGGCCGTCGACGCGCACCTCGGCGAGCGGCTGCTGCGCGACGAGAGCTACCGCGAGGAGCACGCGATCGTCGCCCGGCGCATCGAGCGGATGCTCCGCCCGCACGCGATCTGGGTGACCGCCGCGCCCGAGCCCGAGCTCGTGCGCATCGCCAACATCCAGCACCTCGCCACGCCCATCCGCGCCCAGCTAGCCGCGCCAGTCGACGCGCTCGAGCTGGCCGAGCTGCTGCACCCGACGCCCGCCGTCGGCGGCGAGCCGCGCGAGCGCGCCGCGCCGCTCATCCCCGCGCTCGAGGGGCTCGACCGCGGCTGGTACACGGGCCCCGTCGGCTGGGCCGACGCGACCGGCGACGGCGAGTTCTGCGTCGCCCTGCGCTGCGCGCTGCTGCGCGAGAACGTCGCCCGCTGCTACGCAGGCAACGGCATCGTGCGCGACTCCCAGCCCGCCGCCGAGCTCGCCGAGACCGAGATCAAGCTGCAGGCGCTGCTGCCGCTGCTCGCGGGCTGAGGGCGAGTCCCCGCGCCCGCGGCGGGCGCCGCGCGCCAGCCAGGCGACGCCACGACGCCACGACGCCGCATGTGAGCCGAGCGGCGCGATCGTCGCTCGCATATGATCGCCTCGCACCCAAGCTGAGCGGAGCTGTTCGGCCGTGTCGCAGCGTCGCGCGAACGCGAAACCTAGACGCTATGGGCTCGACTTTGGTCGGGGCTGTCTGAGGTAGGCCGGACCCTTTCGCGTACACGGGGGTTTGTCTGGCCGGAGATTGGGCTCCGGCTGACCCCAGGCGAAGGAGGGTCCGACCTTGAATGGCACGATGACATGGGCTGGGCTTGATGTCCACGCTCGTTCGGCGGATGCGGCAGCGATCGATGTTCTCACCGGTGAGCTGACCCGCGCGAGATTCGGTGTGGGCACCGAGCAGGTGGTGGAGTGGCTGCTCGCGTTGGGGGCGCCGGCGCGCGTGGTTTATGAGGCGCAGCCGACGGGGTTCGCGCTCTACCGGGCAGCCCGGGCGGCCGGTATCGAGGTCGAGGTGATCGCGCCGAGCAAGACGGCCCGGCCGGCGGGCGATCGCGTCAAGAATGACCGCAAGGACGCCGAGTTGCTCGCTCGCTTGGCGATGGCCGGACAGCTGAGCGTGGTCGCGGTCCCCTCGGAGTTCGTCGAGGCCGCCCGGCACCTTGCGCGCACGCGTGAGCAGGTCCGCGGTGATCTGATGTCCGCGCGTCATCGGGTATCGAAGCTGTTGCTCGCGCACGGCCGCGTCTACGACGGCAAGACGACATGGAGCCGGGCACATCGTCTGTGGCTTGGTCGTCAGCGCTTCGAGCAGGAGCCTGCCGAGCTGGCGTTCATCGACCTGCTCGCCGCCGTCGATGGGCTGATCGCGCGGCGGGGGGCGCTCGATGAGCGGCTCTCCCGGCTGGCCAGCGACGAGCGGCTATGGCCCACGGTCGCGCGGCTGCGTGCCTTCCGTGGGATCGACACGCTCACCGCGCTCGCGCTGCACCTCGAGCTCGGCGGCGACTGGCAGCGGTTCTCCTCGCCACGCAAGCTGTTCAGCTGGCTCGGGCTCATACCATCGCTGGATCAGGGCGCCGCGATCGCATCGGCGACGGCGCTCCACACGAGCCCGTGCAGCTCGACGTTGCGCGCGCGCTCACCGCGCACGTGCACGAGCGCCGCGTCGGCCTGGGGCACGAGCGCCCGCTCGAGCGCTGCGCGAAAGTCCTCGACGGTGGCGACCTCCTCGTAGGCCAAGCCATACAGCGCTGCGGCCCGCGCGAAGTCAAGGCCCGTGGGCGTCGCGATATGGCGCGTATAGACGTCCTCACCGCGACGCGTCATGGGCGTCCGCGAGACGGCCAGGAAGTCGAAGATCCCCCCGCCGTCGTTGTCTAGCAGCACGACCGTCAGCTTGAGCTGCAGGCGCGTGGCCGCCAGCAGGCCGGCGAGGTCGTGCGCCACCGCGACGTCGCCGATCAGCGCTACCACGGGACCATCGCCGCAGGCGGCCGCTCCGAAGGCGCTGGACACGGTGCCGTCGATGCCGTTGGCGCCACGGTTGCACAGCACCCGCGGCGGGTCCTCGCGCGCCGGCCAAAACGTCTCGATGTCGCGCACGGGCATCGAGGAGGCCACGAACAGCGTCGCCTCGGTCGGCAACAGCGCGCCCAACTCGGCTGCCACCCTCGGCTCGGACAGCTCGTGCTCGACGAGCGTGCCCGTGATCGCCGCGCTCGCGCGCTCGTCCGCGCGCCGCCAGCGCTCGAGCCACGCCCTTTGCGAGGGCGCTGGCCGCTCGGCGACCCGGTCGAGCCGCTCGGCCAGCCAGTCGAGCCCCCGCGCCGGATCGACGGCGAGCGAGTGCGAGAGGACACAGGCCGGGTCTTGCCAGGCGCCCTCCGGGTCCAGCGCCACCTGCGGCACATTGCCGAGCTTGGCCAGCCACCCGCGCAACGGCTTTGAGACGGGCAGATCGCCGACGCGCAACACGAGGTCCGGAGTCATCGCCGCGGCGAACGCCTCGTCTCTGAGCAGCGCGTCGTAGTGGGCGATCGCCGCTGGCCCACGCCGGGCGCCCGACAGCGGATCGGCGATCAGCGCCCAGCCCGCGCTCGCCGCCAGCGCGCTCGCCGCCCGCGCCACGTCCGGGTCGCGCTCCTGGCGTCCGGCCACGACCACGCCGCGAGACGCCCCGGAGGCGAGATGGGCCAGCCCGGCGAGCGTGCCCGAGTCGATGTCGGCCCGCCCGCTCGCGGCTCGCCGGGGGCGCGGTCCGGGCCGGTCGAGCGCCGCGCCGGCCGCGCCGGCCGCGTCGACGGCGAGCTGGCCCGTGAGCCACGACCGCCGCACATACGGCTCGCCGTCCACCCTCCCCGTCGTGTCCTGCGGCAACTGCTCGTCGCTGACCAGCGGCTCGCGCAGGGGGAAGTTCAGGTGCACGACCCCCGGCCTACCCTCGAGCGCCGTCCAGTAGGCGCGACAGGCGAGCGTGCGCATCCAGCGCAGTTGCGCCTGGCCCGCGTCGTGCACGGACACCTCGAAGAACCACTTGGCGGCATCGCCGAACAGCTTGAGCTGGTCGATCGCCTGTCCGGCCCCGTTCTCGCGCAGCTCGGCCGGGCGGTCGGCGCTGAGGACGAGCAGCGGCACGCGCGCCTCGCGCGCCTCGATCGCCGCCGGCGCCAGCTCAGCCACGGCGGTTCCCGAGGTGCACGTGACAGCCACTGGCCGGCCCGAGGCCTTCGCGAGCCCCAGCGCGAAGAACCCAGCGCAGCGCTCGTCGACGTGGGAGAAGCAGCGCAGGCGCGGCTCGCGCGCGAGCGAGATCACCAGCGGCGCGTTGCGCGAGCCGGGCGAGGTGCACGCCGCGCGCATGCCGCAGCGCGCGAGCTCATCGGCGAAGGCGCGCAACAGGACATGCATGTCGGTGGTGGGGCTCATACGATCCTCGGGTGCCCGACAGCCTCGTCCTGCTGCACGGGTTCAGCGGCACGCACCGCGCCTGGGACGGCGTGATCGGGGCCCTGGACCACGAACGCTACAGCCCGCCGCTGGCGCTCGACCTGCCCGGCCACGGCCAGGCCGCGGACGCGCCGCGACCGATCACCTTCGCGGGCTGCGTCGAGCACGTGCTCGCGCTCAGCCCGGCGCGCTTTACGCTGTGCGGCTACTCCCTGGGGGGGCGTGTGGCCCTGCACGTCGCCCTCGCCGCGCCCGATCGCGTGCAGCGGCTCGTGCTCGTCTCGGCCTCGCCCGGCATCGAGGACCCCGCCGTGCGCGCCGCCCGGCGCGAGTCCGATCGCGCGCTCGCCGGGGAGCTCGAAACGGCCGACTACGAGGGGTTCATCGAGCGCTGGCGCAGCCAGCCGCTGTTCGCCGGAGAACCGCCGGACGCCGGCGGGCTCGCGCGCGCCGACCAGCGCCGCAACCGCCCCGACGCGCTCGCGGCCGTGCTGCGAGGGCTAGGCGCCGGCGAGATGCCGCCCCTGTTGGGGCGGCTGGGCGAACTGCAAATGCCCGTGACCCTGCTCGTCGGCGAGCGCGACGAGAAGTACATCGCCCTCGCTCGGCGCATGGCCCGGGAGCTGGTCGACGTCGAGCTGATCGTGCTGCCCGGCGGCCATGGGCTGGTGTTTGAGAATCCGTATGGGGTGGCCGACGTCCTCGCCACGCCATCCCCTTCGCCTCGTGGCGGCATTCGCCCGCAGGCGACACCTTGAATGGGTCGGAGCAGGAGAGCGAGCGCAGACGCATCTTACGCGAGCAATAAGAACACTCCCGCCCGATCGGAGCGAGATCGCCGTCGCGTTATACGAGGCGACGCAGCTGGGCTAGCAGCTGGGAGCCAGTGGAATTGCTGGTGCCAATCGCAAAAGCCGAGCGGACAATGTCGCCGTTGGAAACCAGCTGACAGCCCGAAAGTTCTGCTAGTACTGCCAACCTGTGGCCGTCTGCATAGACGAGGTTGGCAATGATCGCTGAACCGAAGCTCTCATCACACCTGATCCGCCTCGCCGGTGGCGGAAGCTCGTCCAACTCAGTCGCAATCTGGATGATCATGTTCTGGCGACGCAATAGCCGCGAACCCCGAAGCCCAAGCTGGGGCAGCCTGCCGTACCGGCAAAGACGGATAGCTGCGGGGTATCTCGGTGCAAGTACCCGACGCGCTCGCGACCACGGGTTCTTCGCGATCGCATCCCCCTCGCGCGTAGTGCATGGCGCTGGCTTGAGCCCGCCTGCTCCAGAAGTGCGTGCAATCTGAATCGGAGGAGCCAAGACGGCAGAGGTCGTGTGCCGGTGCGGAGAGTCTGGTTGCGGCCGCGTAGTCGCCGCGCCTGAGCTACCGCAGCCGACAAAGGCACACGCCGATACGACCAGCGCCACAGCTCCGGGGGACCTGGCGGGAGACATACGGCCATAATTACACAACGCGAGCGATTTTACGGCGCTCTGTCGCCGTGCTCGTGTCACCCCAGACGTTGAGTCGCATCTCCGTCGATATCGCGAAAGTTCAGGCCGCCTCATCGATCCCTCCAGGCAGACCTCCGGCGAGGTCCCGAGGCGGGCCGACTGCTCGGAGCCGGCGCGCGCGCCGAGCACCGAGTCGAAGATCGCATGGGTACCGGACTCCGCCAACGCCAGGAACCGTAGCCTGTCTATGCGGGCGTCGGCCGATCACGCCTCACCGTCGAGGTGCCAGAAGCTCCGTAGCGTCCAATCGCAGTGTACGCAAATAAACTCCTCGCATTTTCCGCATTATTCGACTATCCGGCTGTTGACTTGTACCTGTTTTTCGGTACTATTCGCGTCGTTTACCAACCTCGCTCGCAACTAAGTTGGCTCGCCAACTGAGGGGCTTGACCGAGGCGCCGTGTGGCCTGACCACTGGGTGGTCATCTCACTACATGAGGGGAGGGTGGTGTGAGACGTGGTTCGTGCCCGCCTGCGCCAGCATCTGGGCTCATACAGCGGGTGGTGTCACGGTATGCCGGGAGGCGGGCTGTCGCTGCGCGCGCGACCCTCGCTGAGCCGGCGTCTCGGCCCCCTGATCCCGTGCTTGCACCGCCACGCAGGGCGCATCGTAGGTCGATGACCCTGGCACTGTCTTTGTTCGCGACCCTTGCGGCTGCGTCTCCGGCATGGGCCCAGACGAGCCCCTCGTGCCCAATAGGGGCTAACCCCTATCACGCCCCAGCCGTCGTTCGCCAAGCTTGCGGCATCCACTTGATGCCGCTCGCGGCGACAAAACGCATGAGTTACGGCTTGACGCGATACGAATACGCCCAGCCCGCCGGACGGCCGATAGCTCTCACGGTCCCTGGCCCGGCGTTTCACTCGGCTACCGCTTCGCGCGCAGAACTGGAGGCGGCAGGAGTACCTCCTGAACCGCCAGTAAGCTCTCCCGAATATCCAAAATGGCAAGCAATGGTCGATCAGGGAATCGAATTCGTCGCGCCCCCGAGTGCGCTCGCGGAGGAGAGCCACACCCCAAAACCTGAGAACTCGCTACCCGAAGCGTGGCCCGCTCTCGGACAACTGGATAGCGGCGGCGTATCCACCCGTTCCCAGTTCAGCGGCAACTGGTCAGGTTACTACCAGTGGAACGGCAAAGGGACATTCACCCAGGAGTCAGCGTACTTCGTCGAGCCATCGAACAAAGGCGACTCGTGCAGCCATGTCGCCTCCGCGATCTGGGGCGGACTTGGCGGCAATTATGAAAACGCTCCGCTCGGTCAAGACGGCACCGAACAGGGTAACTCGGGCGTCGTCGAAGAACATCTCGGTTGGTTTGAGGTGCTCCCAGCCGGCTCCGAGACGATTGAGCCGGGCATACATGCAACGACGGGCTCTTGGTTTCTTGCGGCAACGGAATACACGGGCTTTGAAGAATATAGTTTTTATGAGTACAATTTCTCCACGCACAAGGCAGCTCGCGGAATCGCATTCGGCAAGTTCGATGGCAACGTCGCCGACGACATCCTCGAGCGGTTGGGGGAAGACGGGCTGGTGAATGTCGGTTCGGTCGCCATGCAGGGGTTCACCAACGGCAAAGCGTTCGCTGGCACAGGCAACAAAACCGCACGCGTCGTGATGCAGAACGAAAGCGGCGAAGTCAATGCGCAGCCCAGCCCTGTCATCAAAGGCTACGAATTCCACAACAATTACGAAAGATGTCCTGGTTCGAGCCCGAAAAAAGGCAAGGCGGAACAGGAAGGCGCCCTTCCAGTAGCCACGACGATAGCAGCGACAGGGGTTACCGAAACGAGCTCCACGCTTAGGGCGGTGGTCAATCCTGAGGGCCACGAAACTAGCTACGCGTTCGAATACGGTACAGAAGCCGAAAACTACAGCAGCTCCACGCTGGAAGGCGAAGCTGGCACCGGTACAACGAACGTCGCGGTTGGCAGTTCCGTGTCGGGGCTGTCACCCGGGACGACCTACCACTACCGCGTGATCGCGTTCAGCACTACCGGCATCGCGGTGGGCGAAGACAAGACATTTGAGACTCCCGGGACTCCGCCGCCACCACCACCGACGGTGACCGCGACCAAAGCAAGTGCGATCGGCTATCGGCAGGCAACGCTTGAAGGCACGGTCAATCCGAACGGCGCTGAAACCCACTATTACTTCGAATACGGAAGCAACCCCGGCCTTTACGAAGCGGAGGTCCCAGCACCTCCGGGCGAAAACGCTGGCTCTCGGACGAAAGCGGAAGGCGTGCATGAGACGGTTACCGGCCTACATCCTGGCACGACGTATTACTACCGGCTCGTAGCGGCGAACTCGAGCGGGACGAGCTACAGCGGGGAAGAAAAAGTGACGACGCCGATCGAACCGCCCCACGTGATCACTGAAAGCGCGTCGGCAATCACGGGGACTCATGCCAGAGTGGCTGGGATGGTCAACCCCGAGGGGTTCCCGACAACATACGATTTCGAATATTGGCCAACCGCCGACCCGAGCGAAGTGCGGTCCGCTCCAGATCCAGCGGCGATCGACGGCGAAGCCGAAGAATTCAACGGCGTCGCGGTGACGCTTGAAGGCCTGAAGCAGTACACGCAATACACGTATCTTTTGTCAGCGACAAACGGCGGCGGTACGACCGCTGGAGAAAGGCGGACATTCAAAACCCGTGGCTGGACGCCACCCGAGGAGACTGTGAATCCTGAAGGCTCACCCACGAGCGTCAAACTGCTTGGCGTCTCGTGCAGCGCCAGCAATGCCTGCACCGCCGTAGGCGCTTACATCGATTTGGCGACCACCTACATCTCGCTAGCGGAGCGTTGGAACGGCACGGCATGGGAAGTGCAGTCGACCCCGAACCCAGCTGAAGCAACCGGGACTGTCTTGACCGGCGTCTCCTGTCACGGAGGCTCGGAATGCACGGCAGTCGGCTACTACGAAAAGACGTCGGATGGACCGCACTACCCGGTCGCTGAGCGCTGGAACGGCTCGACCTGGGCGATTGAGACGATGCCATCGCCCAGCAAAGAGGAAAACGTTGACCTAGCCGCCGTGTCCTGCGGCTCGTCGAAACAGTGCGTAGCGGTTGGCCAGTACAACACGGGCAAACCGGCGACGCGCCGAGCGCTCGCCGAGCAGTGGGATGGCACTGCCTGGAAAGTAAAGACGACCGCCAAACTCCCGACGGAAGACGAACAGTCCTGGTTCGAAGGGGTCTCGTGCGCCGACGCCAGCCAATGCGCCGTTGTCGGCGTTCAGCTAGGCACGACCCTCGGCGAACAGGCGCTAGCAGAGCGACTCGACGGGACGAAATGGGCGGACGAGGTGATCCCCGCGCCAGAACACTCGCTCGAACTGGAGCTCAAAGGTGTCTCGTGTTCGGCGAGCGACGCTTGCACTGCCGTAGGCCGATACAAAAACACTGATGTGGCATCCGGCGAACACTGCTGTGAACATCACGCCGAAGAAGCACTTATCGAGCGGTGGAACGGAACGGCATGGGCGCTACAGACTGCGCCTAGTCCGCTCGGTAAATCGGAAGACGAAAACCAAGAGCATTGGACGCTGTCCGAGGTCTCATGCGGGGCGGCAACCGCCTGTAGCGCCGTCGGACAATACGCTGCAGACAGCGCTGGCAAAGAAGTGATCCTGCTCGGCGAGTATTGGAACGGGTCAACCTGGGAACTAGAACCGCCCGTGAACCGATCTGGGGTCGCCCGAAACACGCTATTGGGCGTCTCCTGCCCGGAGGCCGAACTGTGTACGGCCGTAGGCGAATCACTGAAGACCCTTCCATCCGGGCCGAGCGAAAGCTTGGCGGAGGCACTTGAGCCCGCAGAACCGTGAGGCCGCCGATCGCACCGACCACCCGGTAGAGCCAACGTCACGCTGAAAGCGTCGTCCTAGAAAGGCGTTTTCTAGAACGGCTCGACGCCGAGCCCGGGCGCGTCCGGCAGCGCGATCTGCCCGCCCCGTGCCGGTAGCGGGTTGGCCAGCCCCGCGAACAGCTCAAGCGTCGCGAGCCCACAGTGGGCGAGCGGACCGCGCGAGGCGAGCGCCGCAGCGGCGTGCACGGCGCCGGCGACGCCCAGCGGGCCGTCGAGCGAGGAGGCGAGGTACACCTCGGCGCCGCTCGCGCGCACGAGCGTCGCCGCCGCCAGCAGCCCGGCGATGCCGCCGCAGCGCGAGAGCTTCAGGCACACCGCATCGGCGACCCCCGCGGTGAGCGCCCCGTGCACGCCGGCGGTCTCGTCGATCGCGACCCGCACCGCCACGCGTTCGCGCACCGCGCGCATCGCCGCCAGCCCGTGGGTCGGCTCCTCCACGAGCTCGAGGCCCGCCGGGGAGAGCGCCTCGATCGTCGCTACCGCCTGCTCGACGTCCCACGCGCCGTTGGCGTCCAGGCGCAGCGCCACGCGTGGTCCGGCGGCCGCGCGCACCGCCGCCACGCGGCCGGCGTCGTCGCCCACCCCGACCTTCAGCTTCACGCAGCCGTACCCGCTGTGCACGGCCGCGGCCGCCTGCTCGGCCGCGCCGGTGCGGTCGAGCGCCGCGAGCGTCGCGTTCACAGGCACGCTCGCCCCGGGCGTGTCCGTCAACAGCGCCGCGACCGGCCTGCCCGCCCGGCGCCCGGCGCGATCCCACAGCGCCAGGTCGAGCGCGGCGAGCGCCGCCGGCAGCTCGTCGACCCGGCGACAAGCATCGAGCAGCTGCGCGCCGTTGCGGGCAGCGGAGTCGGCGAGCACCGGCGCATAGCGCTCGAGCGCCTGCTGCGCGCGCTCCACGCTGACGCCGTCATAGGGCTGAAGCGGCGCCGCTTCGCCGTAGCCGGTCAGACCGCGCTTGTCGCTGAGCGCGATCACCAGCACCTCGCGCTCTGAGACCTCGCCATACGCGCTGCGCATCGGGGTGGCGAGCTTCAGCGTGCGCCGCTCGAGCTCGAGCTTCACGCGCGGATCCCGCTGCTCGCGAGAATCCCCGCCGCGTACAGCAGGCAGAACCCGAGCTGCAGCATGCCCGTCTTCGCGAGCGCCCCGTTGAGCGCGGGGCCGTCGCTGCGCGTGCGCACGACCTGCGCGACGCGCACCGCCAGCGGCGCGACCGCCCAGGGCAACAGCAGCCACGCGCGCATCGATCCGAACGCCCACGGCAAGGGCGCGGTCACGAACGCGACCACGAGCATCGCGCAGTACAGCGCGCGTGTGCGCTCGCGCCCAAGGCGCACCGCCAGCGTGCGCTTGCCCGCGCGCCTGTCGGTGTCGAGGTCGCGCACGTTGTTGACGACCAGGATCGCGCTCGCCAGCAGCCCCACGGGCACCGCGCACACGAACGCCTGCCACGGCAGCCGCTGGACCTGCACGAAGTACGAGCCGGCGACCGCGACCACGCCGAAGAACAGGAACACGAACACCTCGCCCAGGCCCTCGTACCCGTACGGCCGCGGACCGCCCGTATACAAAACGCCCGCGAGGATCGACGCGGCGCCGACCGCCAGCAGCTCCGGGCCGGCGACCGCCACCAGGTAGGCGCCGCACAGGACCGCCGATCCGAAGGTCACGTACGTTGCCAGCAGCACCTGGCTGGGGGGAACCAGGCCGCCGGCCGTCACCCGCACGGGCCCCAGGCGGTCCTCCGTGTCCGCTCCGCGCCTGGCGTCCGAATAGTCGTTCGACAGGTTCGTGCCGACCTGGATGAACACCGCCCCGAGCAGCGCCGCCACGAACGCCAGCGGGTGAAAGGTGCCCGCGCCGAGCGCCAGCGAGGTGCCCACCAGCACCGGCGCGACCGCCGCGGGCAGCGTGCGTACGCGCGCCGCCATCACCCAGATGCGCGCCGCGCTCACGGGGGCACGCACACCGGATGGTGCCCCGCTAGGCCCGCTTGGGGAAGCGCGCGAAATCGGGCTTGCGCTTCTCCCGGTATGCGTCACGTCCCTCCTGTGCCTCCTCGCTGCCGTAGAACAGCAGGTTGGCGTCGTGGGCCAGCTGCTGGATCCCCGAGAGGCCGTCCTCGGCCGCGTTGAAGCTCGCCTTCAACAGGCGCAGCGCGAACGGCGAGAGCGCGAGCATCTCCCGGCACCACCCGACGGTCTCCTGCTCGAGGCGCTCGAGCGGCACGACCGTGTTGACGAGGCCCATCTCCAGGGCCTCGCGCGCGTCGTACTGACGGCACAGAAACCAGATCTCCTTGGCCTTCTTCGGACCGACGAGGTTCGCCAGAAGGCCCGCACCGAAACCGCCGTCGAAGGAGCCCACGCGCGGGCCGACCTGGCCGAAGCGCGCGTTCTCGGCCGCGATCGTCAGGTCGCACACCAGGTGCAGCACGTGCCCGCCGCCGATCGCATAGCCGGCGACCATCGCCACCACCGGCTTGGGCAGGCGGCGGATCTGCACGTGCAGGTCGGTCACGTGGAAGCGCCCGACCCCCGGGTGGGCCGGCCGCAGCTCGTCCTCCTCGCTCACGTAGCCGGAGTCGCCGCGCACGCGCTGGTCGCCCCCCGAGCAGAACGCGTCCGGTCCCTCGCCCGTGAGCACGATCACGCCGATCTCGGTGTCCTCGCGCGCGTCCTCCAGCGCGCGCGAGATCTCGATCACGGTACGCGGGCGAAACGCGTTGCGGACCTCGGGACGGGCGATCGTGATCTTCGCGATGCCGCCGTGCGGCGCTCCGGACTTCTCGTAACGGATGTCCGTGAGCGCCTCGCCGGCGGGCGCCGCCGCCGGGATCCATCTCGTGCTCATCGCGCGAAGGCTAGCCTGTGCGCCATGGAGGTCGAGGCATGGCTTGCCCGCGCCGCGCGGCTGCGGCCCGAGCACACCGCGCTGCACGCGCCGGCGGGGGATTGGTCCTACGCGCGGCTGCACGCCGCCGCGCGCTCCGGCGCCGCCGCGCTCGCGGCCCGCGGCGCGGGCCCGGGCGGGCGCGTGGCGATCGCCCTGCCCGCGGGTCCCGACTTCGCGCAGGCGCTGCACGCGTGCCTGCTGCTCGGGGCGGTGGCCGTGCCGGTCGACCTGCGCCTGGCGGCGCACGAGCAGGCGCGCGTGACCGACGAAGCCGCGGTGGTGGTGGCCGAGCCGCTGGGGGAGGGGCGCGGGCCGGCCACCGCGAGCGTGACGTCCGGCCACGACCTCGACGCGGTCGCCGTCGTGATCCACACCTCGGGCACGACCGCGGCGCCGAGGCCCGTGGAGCTCACGTACGGCAACCTGCTGTGGAGCGCGATCGGCGCGGGGGTCGCGCTCGGCGTGGACCGCGACGAACGCTGGCTGTGCGCGCTCACGCTCGCGCACGTCGGCGGGCTCTCGATCCTGGTGCGCGCCGCGATCCACGCCTCGACGGTGATCGTGCACGAGCGCTTCGAGGCCGACCGGGTGCTGCACGACCTGAGCGCGCGCCGGGCGACCGGGATCAGCCTCGTCGCCACCACGCTCGCGCGACTGCTCGACGCGGGCCTGCAGCGCCCGGCGGGCCTGCGCTGCGCGCTCACCGGCGGCGGCCCGGTGCCCGCGGCGCTCGTCACGCGCGCGCGAGACGCCGGCGTTCCCGTCCGGCTCACCTATGGGCTCACTCAGGCCGCATCACAGGTCACGACGACCCCGGCGGCGGAGATCCCGCGCAGGCTCGACGAGCGCGCCGGCCCGAGCGCCGGACCGCCGCTGTTCTGCACGCGCGTGCGGATCGCCGCGGACGAAGAGATCCTCGTGCGCGGTCCCACCGTCGCGCCCGCGGCGTTCGATCGGGACGGCTGGCTTCACACCGGCGACCTCGGCGCGCTGGACGAGCGTGGTGCTCTGCGCGTGACCGGGCGCAAGGTCGACACGATCGTCAGTGGCGGCGAGAACGTCGCGCCCGCCGAGGTACAGGCCGTGCTCGAGGCGCACCCGCAGGTGCTCGAGGCGGCGGTGCTCGGACGCTCGGACCCGGATTGGGGCGAGGCCGTGACCGCGATCGTCGTCGCGCGCCCCGGCGCCGTCCTGGACGCCGGTGCCCTGCGGGCGCACTGCGTCGCGGCGCTCGCCCCGTTCAAGGTGCCCAAGCGCTTCGTGCTCACCTGCGAGCCACTGCCGCGCACCTCCTCGGGCAAGCTGCTGCGGCGAGAGCTGATGTGAGCTTCGACGCCGAAGCGTACCGACGGGCGAGCCGCGAAGGCTGGGAGGCGGCCGCCTCGGGCTGGACCCGCCAGCAGGAGCAAATACGCCGGTTCGCGGCGCCCGTGGCCGAGTGGCTGGTAGATGCGGTCTGCCCGCAGCCCGGCCAGCGCGTGCTCGAGCTCGCCGCCGGTCTCGGGGAGGCGGGCATGCTCGCCGCAGAGCTCGTCGCGCCGCTCGGCGGCGTCGTGGTCTCCGACCAAGCCGAAGCGATGCTCGAGGGCGCGCGCGCACGCGCGCTCGAGCTCGGCCTCAGCAACGTCGAGTTCCAGGTGCTCAACGCCGAATGGATCGACCTGCCGCTCGCTAGCGTCGACGCCGTGCTGTGTCGTTGGGGCTACATGCTGCTGGCCGACCCGCAGGCGGCGCTCGCCGAGACGCGCCGCGTGCTGCGCCCCGGAGGGCGGCTAGCGCTGGCGGTGTGGGACGCGCTCGCGCTCAATCCCTGGGCGCTGCTGCCGGCGCAGGAGCTGATCGAGCGCGGCCTCGCGCCGCCGCCCGACCCGCGGGCCGCGCCCCCGCCCGGACCGTTCGCGCTCGGCGAGCCGGCGCGCGTCCGCGAGCTGCTCGAGCAGACCGGCTTCGCGGAGGTCCGCGTGGACGCGATCGACCTGTGCCGCCGGCAGGCGAGCTTCGCCGAGTTCTGGGAGGCGACGCTCGACCTCTCGCGGGGCTTCCACGACGCCGTGCTCTCGCGGCCCGCGGGCGAGATCGCCGAGATCGAAGCGTCGCTGGCGGCGCGCTTCGAGCCCTACACACGGGCTGACGGCGCGCTCGAGATACCCGCGCGCACACTGGTGGCCAGCGCGAGCGCCTGAGCGGGCCGAGCGCGCGCCCGCGCGCTCGACGCCGCCTGAGATAGCCTGCGGGCAATGATCTACGACGACGCAGCAGACCTCGGCCTCCTCGACGGCAAGACCGTGGCGATCATCGGCTACGGCTCGCAGGGCCACGCACACGCGCTCAACCTCAAAGACTCGGGCGTCGAGGTCGTGGTCGGGCTGCGCGAGGACTCCGCCTCGGTGGCCAAGGCGCGCGAGCAGGGACTCGAGGTGCTGCCGGTCGTCGAGGCCGCGAGCCGCGGCGACCTGGTGATGATCCTGGCGCCCGACGAGCTTCACCGCCAGGTTTGGGAGGCGGAGATCCGCGACGGCATCGCCGAGGGAAACATGATCCTGTTCGGCCACGGCTTCTCGATCCACTACAAGGAGATCGAGCCGCCGGCGGGCGTCGACGTGGCGATGGTGGCGCCCAAGGGGCCCGGGCACCTGGTGCGCCGCCAGTTCACCGAAGGCAGCGGCGTGCCTGGGCTGGTGGCGGTCGAGCAGGACGCGACCGGCAACGCGCGCGCGCTGGCGCTGGCGTACGCGAAGGGCATCGGCTGCACGCGCGGGGGGGTGATCGAGACGACGTTCAAGGACGAGACCGAGACCGACCTGTTCGGTGAGCAGGCGGTGCTCTGCGGCGGCGCCTCCGAGCTCGTGCAGGCCGGCTTCCAGACGCTGGTGAACGCGGGATATGACCCGGAGATGGCGTACTTCGAGTGCCTGCACGAGCTCAAGCTGATCGCGGACCTGATGTACGAGAAGGGTCTCGCGGGGATGCGCTACTCGATCTCCAACACCGCGGAGTACGGCGACTACACGCGCGGCAAGCGCGTGATCACGGAGGAAACGCGCGCGAACATGCGCAAGATCCTGCAGGAGATCCAGTCGGGCGAGTTCGCGCGCGAGTGGATCGCCGAGAACCGCGCCGGGCAGGAGAGCTTCAAGCGCATGCGCGCCGAGCAAGCCGACACGCAGGTCGAGCGCGTCGGCGCGGAGCTGCGCTCGCACATGGACTGGATCAAGCCCGCGTTCTAGGGACGCGCCCGCCGGCACGGTGCTCGCCTACATCTCCTGGCATCGTCCGGCAGCGAGCGTCGAGCCGGCCGCCTACGAGCACGCGCTCGAGCAGTTTCACCGTTCGCTCGCGCACCAGCCGCCATGCGGCTTTCGAGGCTCGGCCGCGTTCCGCGCCCCACAGCTGCCGTGGCTCGTGCTCACCGGCGCCGAGACGACCGCCCCGGCCGCCGCCGAGACGCCAGTCCGGGCCTCCGCCGAGACGACCGCCCCGGCCGCCGCCGAGACGCCAGTCCGGGCCTCCGCCGAGACGACCGCGCCGGACGCGGCTGGCGTGGGCGCCGCGGCTGGCCCGGACTACGAAGACTGGTACCTGCTCGATGACTGGGCGGCGGTCGGCGTGCTCGAGGAGGCCGCCGTCGCGCACGGGCATGTGAGCCTGCACGACCGCGTCGCGGCGCGCGCCGAGGTCGCGACCGGCGCCGTGTACCGGCTGGTCGAGGGCCACGCGCGCCTGGGCGAGGCGCGCGTGGCGATCTGGGTCGCACGCGCGCGCGGCCACGGGCGTCCCTCGCTTGCGGCGCTGCTCGGGGACGGCATGGACCCCGCCTGCGGCTGCTTGTGGCGGCGCTGTCTCGGGCTCGGCCCCGCGCCCGAGTACTGCCTGCTGGCGGCCGAGCCGCCGGCGGGAGTCGGCGCCGGCCGCCTGCCCAAGGGCTGGTCGGCGAGCACGCTCGCGCGTGAGCCGCTGTGGCATGGCTGACCCGGTGATCGCCGCCGCGCCCGGGGCGCCCGGGGCGCCCGGCCCGGACGGCCGGGCCGGCGAGCCCGCGAGGCGGCGGAGGTGCGTTCGCGAGCGGGTCCGCTGTGACCCGCGCGGGCGCCGGTTCGCTACACTCGCGTTCGTCGTCGCGACTGGCGCTCGGGTGGAGTCAACCACCGGGAAGCGACGATCAGCACAGCCGCGCGCCTGGGCACCCTCACAGCAGCGACCATTCCGGCGAGGTCCGAGACAGCGAGGAGCCCCATGACGACGAGCCAACTGACAGAGCAGCAGCCGCTTGCGATCCCCGATCAGCTGAAGCCGCGTGACGGGCGCTTCGGCTGTGGGCCCTCGAAGGTGCGCCCCGAGGCACTCGCGCGCCTGGCCGGCGAGGGCGCCGCGGTGATGGGGACCTCTCACCGTCAGAAGCCCGTGAAGGCGCTCGTCGGCGAGATCCGCGCGGGCCTGCGCGAGCTGTTCGCGCTCCCCGACGGCTACGAGGTGGCGCTGGGCAACGGCGGCGCGACCGCCTTCTGGGACGCGGCCGCCTTCGGCCTCGTCGCGCGCCGCGCGCTGCACCTGAGCTTCGGCGAGTTCTCGCAGAAGTTCGCGACCGTGACCAAGGGCGCGCCGTTCCTCGAGGACCCGGTCGTGATCGGCGCAGAGCCCGGCGATGCGCCCGACCCGGCAGCAGCCGGCGCGCAGGCCGCGCAAGGCGGCTGCGACCTGATCGGGTGGGCGCACAACGAGACCTCGACCGGCGTGATGACCGCGGTCCTGCACCCGGCCGGCGCCGAGGGAGCGCTGGTGGCGATCGACGCGACCTCCGGCGCGGGCGGGCTGCCCGTGGAGGTCTCACAGGCCGACGCGTACTACTTCGCGCCGCAGAAGAGCTTCGCCGCCGACGGCGGGCTGTGGATCGCGCTGCTCAGCCCCGCGGCGCAGGAGCGGATCGCGGCGCTGCACGCCGCGCCGGAGCGCTGGATCCCCGAGTTCCTCTCGCTGCACACGGCGCTGGAGAACTCGCTCAAAGACCAGACCTACAACACGCCGGCGGTCGCGACCCTGTTCCTGCTCGCCGACCAGGTCCGCTGGATGCTCGACGGCGGCGGCCTGCAGTGGTGCGTGGCGCGCTCGCGCGCATCCTCCGAGCACCTGTACGGCTGGGCCGAGCGGACCGCCTACGCGACCCCGTTCGTCGCCGACCCCGCCAAGCGCTCGCTGGTGGTCGGCACGATCGACTTCGCCGAGGAGCTCGACGCGGCGGCGCTCGCGGCGACCCTGCGCGCGAACGGCATCGTCGACGTCGAGCCCTACCGCAAGCTCGGGCGCAATCAGCTGCGCATCGGCATGTTCCCCGCGGTCGAGACCGCCGACGTGCAGGCGCTGACCGCGTGTATCGAGTGGGTGGTCGAGAGGCTGGGTCGATGAGCGCGCCGGCGGCGGACGCCGCGACGAGGCGCGGCGCGAACGGCGCGCGCCCGCGCGTGCTCGTCAAGGAGAAGATCGGCGATTCGGGCGTGGCGCTGCTGCGCGAGCACTTCGACGTCGATCTCGGGATCGATTGGAGCGATCAGGAGCTCGCCGAGCGCATCGGCGACTACGACGGGATCGTGATCCGCTCGGCGACCAAGATGACCGCGGAGCTGATCGCCCGCGCCGAGCGCCTGAAGGCGATCGGGCGCGCCGGCGTGGGGGTCGACAACGTCGACGTGCCCGCCGCGACCCAGCGCGGGATCGTGGTCGCGAACGCGCCCGAGTCGAACGTCGTGACCGCCGCGGAGCACACGATGGCGCTGCTGCTCGCGCTCGCGCGCAACGTCCCGCAGGCGTACGTGTCGCTCACCGCCGGCAAGTGGGAGCGCTCGAAGTTCTCGGGCGTCGAGCTGTACGAGAAGACGCTCGGGATCGTCGGCTTCGGGCGGATCGGCCAGCTCGTCGCCCAGCGCGCGCGCGGCTTCGGCATGCGCGTGCTCGCGTTCGACCCGTTCGTCAGCGCCGAGCGCTATCGCGACCTCGGCGTCGAGAAGGCGGACGGCCCCGATGACATCTACGCGCTCGCCGACTTCATCACCATCCACCTGCCCAAGACGCCCGAGACCGAAGGCTTCCTCGACGCCGCCGCGTTCGCGAAGATGCGCAGCGGCGTGCGGGTCCTGAACGTCGCCCGCGGCGGGCTCCTCGACGAAGCCGCGCTCAAGGACGCGCTGGACTCCGGCCACGTCGCCGGCGCCGCGCTCGACGTGTTCCCCAGCGAGCCGATGACCGAGAGCCCGCTGTTCGCCTACCCGAACGTGATCGTCACGCCGCACCTGGGCGCCTCGACCGCGGAGGCGACCGACCGCGCCGGCTACCAGAGCGCGGAGCAGGTCGTCGCGGCGCTCGCCGGCGGCGTGGTCTCCACCGCGGTCAACATTCCGGCGATCGGCGCCGAGGACGTGCAGGTGCTCGGGCCCTTCCTGCCGCTGGCCACGCAGCTCGGGCGCCTGGCGATGGCGCTCGCCGAGGGCAGCTCGGTCGAGCGCATCGAGGCGGCGTTCCTCGGCCGGATCGCCGAGTTCGACACGCGCCTGCTCGGGCTCGCGGTGATCGTCGGCGCGTTGCAGGGCCGCACCGAGGAGCAGGTCAACCTCGTCAACGCTCCCACCATGGCCCAGCAGCGCGGGATCGTCTTCGAGGAGCGGGCCGTGTCCGAGGCGCAGGACTTCAACGAGCTGATCCGCGTGACGGTGATCGCCGGCGAGCAGCGCGTGGCCGTCGCCGGGACCGGAATGGGACCCAACCAGGTGCCGCACCTCGTCGAGGTGCAGGGCCGGCGCCTGACGATCGAGCTCGCGCCGCACGTGACGATCTTCCGCTACGAGGACCTGCCCGGGATGATCGGGCGCGTGGGCACGATCATCGGCGCCCACGGCATCAACATCTCCTCCGCCGCCGTCGGCCACGCCCCCGACGGCCGCGCCGGCGGCGAGCTGCAGCGGCTGGCGGCGATGGTCGTCACGACCGACGCACGCGTCACCGACGAGCTGCTCGAGGAGATCGTCGCCTCGGAGGGCTTCCAGCAGGGGTGGTCGGTCGAGCTTGGCTGAGCGCGGGCGTCAGCCGCGGCTGAGAGCGTGCGCGAGCCGCTTGGCCTGGCCGACAGCCGCGCCTGACGCCGACCACCGCTGCGATCATCTAGCCTGGGGCGCACGGGAAGCGAGCGGGGGGGGCGGAGCGAATATGAAGGCAGTGGTCATCACCGGCCACGGCGGGCCGGAGAAGCTGCAGGTGCGGGAGCGCCCGGACCCGCCGCTCGGCCCCGGCCAGGTGCGGATCGAGGTGGCGGCAGCGGGGGTCAACTTCGCCGATGTGATGGCGACGATGGGGCTCTACCGCGACGCGCCCAAGCCGCCGTGCGTGGTCGGCTACGAGGTCGCCGGGACGATCCTCGAGACGGGGGTATCGGGGACGGGCGCAGCGGATCCCGCCCACCCGCTCGAGCCCGGCCAGCGCGTGCTCGCGGGCACCCAGTTCGGCGGCTACGCCTCCCAGGTGGTCGTACCCGCGGGCGACGTGGTGGCGCTGCCCGAGCGCCTCAGCTTCGAGCAGGGGGCGGCGATCCCCGTCAACTACGCCACCGCCTGGGCGGCCCTGGTCGGCTACGGCTCGCTGCGCCCCGGGGAGCGGGTGCTCGTGCACTCGGCGGGCGGCGGCGTCGGCGTCGCCGCCACCCAGATCGCCAAGCGCGAAGGGGCCGAGGTGTACGGCACCGCCTCGCCGTCCAAGCACGAGCGCTGCCGCGAGCTGGGCGTCGATCACCCGCTCGACTACACCACCAGTGGCTGGGAGCGGGGGCTGCCGCTTTTCGACGTGATCCTCGACGCGGTCGGCGGGCGCAGCTTCCGCACCAGCTACAACCTGCTGCGCCCGGGCGGCCGGCTTGTGATCTTCGGCGCCTCCTCGGTCGTCTCCGGCGAGCGGCGCAACATCCCGGCCGCGCTGCGCACGGTGCTGCGCATGCCCCGCTTCAACCTCATCACCCAGATGCAGCAGTCCAAGGGGGTGATCGGTCTGAACATGCTGACCCTGTGGAAGGACCGCGGCACGCTCGCGCCGTGGATCGACCCGCTCGCCGAGATGCTCGACGACGGCACGATCGAGCCGGTGATCGCGGGGACGTTCCCGTTCGAGAGCGCCGCCGAGGCGCACAAGATGATCGTCGAGCGCCGGAACGTCGGCAAGGTCGTGCTGACGCCGTAGGTCCCGGCCTGGCGGGGCCTGAAGCTCGCATCTGCTCTCGCGAGGGGGTTAGAGCGGGCTAAGTCCGTCGTAGGATGGTTGCACATGCAATTAGCCTCGGCTTGGCCGCCGCGGGGTCCTGAGCTCGGGCAGGTCGAGGCCGGCGCGCACGCCCGCGCCGGCCTCGACCCGCCCGGCATCCGGTGCTACCCTCACCGGGATGTCGTTTCAGATCTCGCTTCTTCGGCTTCTTCTGCTCCCCCCTCGGGGGGAATAGCGCGTGGCGGCCGTCTAGCCGCATACCCAGCAGAGAGGAACGCAAAGCACCCCTACGGGGCACAGGCGAGATAGAGAAGGAGCACGAAACGGCATGGGCGACAGCGAGGCACGCAACGAGGCGGACCGCGTCAAGATCTTCGACACGACGCTGCGCGACGGCGAGCAGTCGCCGGGGATCTCGTTGAACAGGCAGGAAAAGCTCGAGATCGCCCACCAGCTCGCGCGGCTGGGCGTCGACGTGATCGAGGCGGGCTTCCCGATCACCTCGCCCGGGGACTTCGAGTCGGTGCAGGCGATCGCGCGCGAGGTCGAAGGACCCGTGATCTGCGCCCTGGCGCGCACAAGCGCGCAGGACATCGAGGCGGCGTGGCAGGCGGTGAAGGACGCGGCGCGCCCCCGCATTCACACGTTCATCGCCACCAGCGACATTCACATCGAGCGCAAGCTGCAGACCACGCGCGAGGACGTCAAGGGACAGGTGCGCGCGGCGGTCGCGCAGGCGCGCGAGTGCACCGACGACGTCGAGTTCTCGCCCGAGGACGGCTCGCGCTCGGACGTGCAGTACATGGCCGAGGTGATCCAGATCGCGCTGGACGAGGGCGCCACCACGATCAACGTGCCAGACACCGTCGGCTACACGATGCCGCGCGAGTACCACGCGATGTTCGAGGAGCTCTACCGCCTGCTCCCCGGGCTGCGGGCGGTGACCGTGTCGGTGCACTGCCACGACGACCTGGGGCTGGCCGTCGCCAACTCGCTCGCGGGCCTGGAAGCCGGCTGCCGCCAGGTCGAGTGCGCGGTCAACGGCATCGGCGAGCGCGCCGGCAACGCGTCGCTGGAGGAGATCGTGATGCTGCTGCGCACGCGCGAGCCCAGCCTCGGGCTGTGGACCGGCGCGGACACGACCGAGATCGCGCGCACGAGCCGCCTGGTCTCGCGCCTGAGCGGCTATCAGGTCCAGCCGAACAAGGCGATCGTCGGGCGCAACGCGTTCGCCCACGAGGCCGGCATCCACCAGGACGGCGTGCTCAAGGAGCGCACCACCTACGAGATCATGGACGCCACCACGGTGGGATTGCGCAGCAACTCGATCGTGCTCGGCAAGCACTCCGGGCGCCACGCGCTGAGCAAAGCGCTGCAGGAGATGGGCTTCCAGATCGACGGCGCCGCGCTGAGCACCGCGTTCAAGCGCTTCAAGGAGATCGCCGACCGCAAGAAGCAGGTCACGGCGATGGATCTCGAGGCGCTCGTCACCGACGAGCTGCGCGAGGAGATCGCAGGGTATGCGCTCGAGTGGTTCGAGGTCGAGGACCATTCGCAGCGCTCGCCGCACGCGAAGGTGTCGGTGACGCTGCCGGACGGCGGCTCTGTGACCGGCTCGTTCACGGGAGACGGTCCGATCGACGCGATCTTCCAGGCGATCAACGTCGCGACCGCCACCGCGCCGACGCTCAGGGACTTCACGATCGGCGCGGTCACCGAGGGCCAGGACGCGCTCGGCGAGGTCTCGGTCGTGCTGGAGGTCGCCGGGTCGACCGGCGCCGGCCAGGGGGTCTCCACCGACATCATCGACGCCGCCGCTCGCGCGTACGTGCGCGCGCTGTCGGTGGCGGTGGCGCGCTCGCAGGCCGATCAGGCGATCGGGCTGCCGGAGACCGCCGGAGCCGACGTTTCGCTTTAGGATCCGGGGTCATGGGGGGCTCGATCAGACTCTTGGCGCTCGGCGTGCTCGTCGTCGCCACGCTGCTGCCCGCCTCGGACGCCTCGGCCGCGCCGCCCACGTTCACCTTCAGCGGGGAAGACGCGCACGTCCGCTGGAGCGAAGGCGCCGCCTGGGAAGGGGAAACCGCGCCCAGCGAATCGGACGGGACCGTCGATCTCGACTTCCCGCTCAGCGCGTGCGGCCGAGACACACTCGGCTGCCCGACGACCACCGATGATCTCAGCGGCCTGACCGTGGGTAAGCTCACGCTCGCCTCGCGGGTGATCCGCTCGACGCCGAAGCACCCGTTCGAAACCCCGCCCCCCGAACCCGCCCCCGAGAGCTACTCGATCGACGGCAGCGACTCGCTCACGCTGCTCGAAGGCATCGACGTGGTCAACACCGAAGAAGGCTCCGGCGAAGGAATCAGCGCGGGTGACACGATCGTCGATGTGCCCCTCGTGCTCGGTGCCGAGAACGTCTGGTCGATCGGGCCCGCGGCCGGGGCGCGCCTGACCGTATGGGCGCCGGTGAGCGGAGACCACAGCCTGACCGTCGAGCTTGCGCACGCCCAGCTCGAGCTCGCCGCGAGCACCAACGTCGGCCCGATCTCAATCGCCGGTCCCGGGAGCGTGTTCTTTGGAGAACCTGCCGGCGGCGACCTCAACGGCGGCGACGGTGAACCGGTGCAGGTGGAAGACGTGAGCCTGTACGGGTCGGGCGTCATCGGCCCGTTGTCCCTGCGCGATTCCTCCATGCGGATCGGCTTCCCCGGCGGCGGCGGCGTGGTGCACGTGAACGGCGACGCCACGTTCGACGCCGCCTCGGTCGTCTCCTTCGAAAACCCGCAGCCGCCGGGGTCGCTCCCAAGGCTGCTCGCGAGCGGATCCGTACAGCTCGGCTCGGCGATGCTGTTCCTATACGCGAACTGTCCCCCGCCGGGGACTACGCTGACCCTCGTCGAAGCCGGCGGCGGCGTTTCAGGAACCTTCACCGACCGCGCGGGAGAACCGCTCAGCAACGGCGAGACGATCGCCGCAGAAGAAGCCGGCTGCCCGCCCGGTCCCTCGGCGCACCCGCTGAAGATCGAATACAACGCCGACTCGGTGACGGTCACGGCTCTTTCGCCGCCTGCGGCGAGCACCGGCGGTGGGCAGTCCGGCGAATCGACTTCCTCGCCGCAGCAGCCCTCATCCAGCGGCGGTTCCGGCTCAGGCGCCAGCAACCCGGAGGGCGGCGTCGCCGCCTACATCGCCTCCCTGCGGTCCCTGCTGGCGCGCGATCTCGCTGTTGCCGAGCTCACGCGGTCGATCCGCAAGCTGCTTCGCCACGGAGGCGAGACCGTCGCCTTGGACGCTCCCGGCGCAGGCGCGCTCACGGTCACGCTCACCACCGCCGGGCACGGGACACACGCGCGCGCCGAGGTGCTGGGCTCGGGCCACGCCCGCCTCGCAGCCTCCGGGGAGAAGGTGCGCCTGCGGATCGAGCTCACCCGGCGCGGCACGGCGCTGCTCGCGCACACCACCCACCTGCCGGTCGAGCTGACCGAGACGTTCACCGCTCCAGGCGTTTCGTCGCTCGCGCTGAGCGCGAAGCTCACGCTCACGCGCTGACCCCGCACAAGCCCCTGTCACGAGGTGGTCGCGTCAAACCGGGCTGGTTCCTCGCCAGGTCCGGCGCGCCGCCCGGCCAGAAGCCGAACGTCATCCCCGCCGCCTCGGCGCGAGCGCGATCGTGTTGTCTGTGATAGCGTACGTCTGTATGGCATCAGCGCAGGCTCAGAAGAAGCGCTCACGCGCGCCGTCGGGCAAGCGATCGAGTGGGGCGTCGCTCAACCGGTCGAAGAACGATCAGCGCGAGCAGCCGGTGGTCGACTCACTCGATCCGGTCGTCATCGGCGCGCGCGTGAAGGCCCTGCGCGAGTCCGCCGGCCTGTCGCTGCGCGACCTGGCGGAGCGCAGCGGCGTGAGCGCGCCGATGCTCTCGCAGGTCGAGCGCGGCGAGACCAGCCCGACGCTGACCGTCGCCGCGCGGATCGCCTCCGGGCTCGACCTGCGCCTCTCCCAGCTCCTGCGCCTGGACGAGGGCGGCGCCGTTACGATCGTCCGCGCGGGTCAGCGGCGTCGCGGCGGCAACAAGCGCCGTGGACACAGCTTCGAGGTGCTCACCTCCTCGCAGCCCGGCCAGCGCGCCGAGCTCTCACGGCACACGCTCGCGCCCGGCGCCGCCACCGGCGCGGCCGACGGGGTGGGCGGGCCTCATCTCCACGAGCCCGGCAGCCGCGAGACCGCGCTGGTCGAGCGCGGCTCGCTCGTGCTCGTGTGCGACGGCCAGCGCCACGAGCTGCGCGAGGGCGATTGCGTGACGTTCGACTCCGACCTGCCGCATCACTTCGAGAACCCGACGGGGCAGGACGCCGCCTTCCTGGCGGTCGTCTCCGCGGGATTGAGGCGCAGCTAGGTGGGCACGACTCGAACCCCGTCCGCGTCCCCGCCCGGGGTCCTCGTGGACGATCTCACCGGCCACGACAGCGAGGACCGATGACTATGCCGAAGACGTTGTTCCAGAAGCTATGGGAGGCCCACGAGGTCGCCGACGGCCTCCTGTACATCGACCTGCACCTCGTGCACGAGGTCACCAGCCCGCAGGCCTTCGACGGGCTGCGCCTGGCGGGGCGCGGCGTGCGCCGCCCCGACCGCACGCTCGCGACCGCCGACCACAACACGCCGACCGACGGCACGCCGGTGGCCGCGCGCATCAAGGACGAGCTCTCGCGCGTGCAGGTGCAGACGCTCGAGCGCAACTGTCAAGAGTTTGGCGTCCCGGTCTACTCGCTCGGCTCAGACCGGCAGGGCATCGTGCACGTGATCGGCCCCGAGCTGGGCGTGACCCAGCCGGGCATGACGATCGTGTGCGGCGACTCGCACACCTCGACGCACGGCGCCTTCGGCGCGCTTGCGTTCGGGATCGGCACGAGCGAGGTCGAGCACGTGCTCGCCACCCAGTGCATGGTCCAGGGCAAACCGCGTTCGATGCGCGTGCGCTACGAGGGCGAGCTCGGCTTCGGCGTGACCGCCAAGGACCTGATCCTCGGCACGCTCGGCCGGCTGGGCGTCGGCGGCATGAGCGGCCACGCGGTCGAGTACGCCGGCCCGGCGATCCGGGCGCTCTCGATGGAGGGGCGCATGACCGTCTGCAACATGACGATCGAGGGCGGCGGGCGCGCGGGCATGATCGCCCCCGACGAGACGACCTTCGCCTGGTTTCGCGACCCCGAGCGCGCCGGCCGGCCGCGCCCGGGCGCGCCCGCGGGCGCCGAGCTCGACGCCGCGATCGAGTCCTGGATCGGGCTGCGAAGCGACGAGCGCGCGCGGTTCGACACCGAGGTCGTCGTCGTCGCGGCCGCGATCTCACCGCAGGTCACCTGGGGCACGAACCCCGGGATGGTGCGCCCGGTCACCGGCGAGGTGCCCGCGCCGGAGGAGTTCGACAGCCCGGCCGAGCGCGAGGCCGCCGAACGCGCCCTGCACTACATGGCGCTCGAGCCCGGCACGCCGATCGAGCAGATCGCGATCGACCGCGTGTTCATCGGCTCGTGCACCAACTCGCGGATCGGCGACCTGCGCGCCGCCGCGGAGGTCGTCGCCGGCAAGCGGGTCGCGGCGTCGGTCAACGCGATGGTGGTCCCCGGCTCCCAGCAGGTCAAGGCGCAGGCCGAGACCGAGGGCCTGGACCGGATCTTCCGCGACGCCGGCTTTGACTGGCGCGTCGCCGGCTGCTCGATGTGCCTGGGGATGAACCCCGACATCCTCGCGCCCGGCGAGCGCTGCGCCTCGACCTCCAACCGCAACTTCGAGGGGCGCCAGGGGCGCGGCGGGCGCACCCACCTGGTCTCCCCCCAGATGGCCGCGGCGGCGGCGATCGAGGGGCGTTTCGTCGACGTCAGGGAGTGGCGATGAGCGCATCCGAGCCGGCTGCCGCCGGCGCTCAGCCTGGGCACACCGCCGGCTGGCGCACGCCGGCGCTCGCCAGCTCCTACCTGGACACGCGCGAGACGCTGCTGCCGAAGCTCGAGGTGATGGAGGACGTGCTGCGCCGTCTGCTGCTGCGCGCCCCGCGCCCGACCCGGCGCTTCCTCGACCTCGGCTGCGGCGGTGGCGCGATGAGCGCGCTCGTCCGCTCGCTCGCTCCCGCCGAGGGCGTGCTCGTCGACTTCTCCGAGCCGATGCTCGAGCGGGCGCGCGCGCGGCTCGGCGAGGGCTCGGGCGCGGCGGTCCTCGCCGCCGACCTGTCCGATCCGGCGTGGCTGCGCGCGCTCGCGCCCGGACGCTATGACCTGGTCGTCTCGGGCCTTGCGATCCACCACCTGACCGCCGAGCGCAAGCGGGCCCTGTACGCGGAGGTCCACGGGCTGCTCGAACCGCGGGGGATGTTCGTGAACATGGACTACGTCACGATCCGCGGCCCGCTGCAGGGCCTGTGGGACGAGGAGATCCTCGCCAACGCGATCCGCGCCGAGCGCCGGCGCGGCGGCACAAGGAGCGAGGCGGAGATCGAGCGCGACACCTTCGACGACAGCGCCGAAGACCGCCCGGACAGCGTCGAGGATCAGCTCGCATGGCTGCGCGAGGCGGGCTTCGAGCAGGTCGAGCTGCACTTCAAATGGGCCGAAGCCGCCGTGTTCGGCGGGATCAAGCCGGAGCAAGGAGACGAGCGATGGAGCCGGTAAAGGTGATCGCCGGCAAGGTCAGCCACCTCGACCGCGCCGACGTCGACACCGACCAGATCATGCCCAAGCAGTTCCTCAAGCGGGTCGAGCGCACGGGCTTCGGACAGTTTCTGTTCTACGACTGGGCCAAGGAGCCCGATTGGGATCTGCCGCCCAACCCGATCCTCGTCGCGGGCGAGAACTTCGGGTGCGGCTCCTCGCGCGAGCACGCCCCGTGGGGACTGCACGACTACGGCTTCAGGGCGCTGATCGCGCCGAGCTTCGCCGACATCTTCTACTCGAACTGCACCAAGATCGGGCTGCTGCCGGTGGTGCTCGGCGCCGAGGACTGTCACAGCCTGGCGCGCGCGGGCGAGGGCGAGATCGACCTCGAGGCCCAGGAGGTGCGCTTCGCGGGCGAGCGCGTCGCGTTCGCGATCGACCACGAGATCCGCCGGCGCCTGCTCGGCGGGCTCGACGACATCGCGCTGACGCTGGCGCAGGCGGACGCGATCGCCTCCTACGAACGCGAGCGCGAGCGCCGCGGGCCGGCGACCACGGCGCTCTAGCGTAGGCGGGCGAGGCGCTACGCCGCAACCCTCGGGGGTTCGAGCTTGTTCGTAAGGGGTAGCGAAGAGACACCCCATACTCCCGTCAAAGGAGGAGGCAAGCATGTTCACCAAGCGCTTCACAGCGTGCGTCGCCGTGCTGGCTGGTGCGGCCTCGCTCGCCCTGCCCGGGGCAGCCGGCGCCACGGCGACGCCCGCCGCCGCGCGCACGATCCAGCAGGTGTACCCCGTCGCCGAGCAGCTGTGCACCGAGCTCGCGGACGGCCACGGCGAGGCGCGCCTGCGCGAGCACGCCAGGCGCGTGCTCTCGGGTTGCGCGGCGCTGCGGAGCGCATACGCGGATGCGCACGCGCTGTACTTGCAGGCCGCCTCGCTGACGCCGAGCGTCAACGCCGAGCTGCCGGCCGCGAGCGTCCGCTGCGGCGGACGCGCGCGCTCGCGCGCGCACCGCGCCTGTGCGCGGGCGCGCGTCGCCGCCGAGGCCGTCCTGGATCGCCTCAGGGCCAAGCGCGGCGCGCTGTTCACGACGGCCAACGCGGAGCTCGCGGCGGCGCGCGTCAGCTTCTGGTCGATGCTCCGCGCGCTGGCGCCGGCAAAGCCCGCGGTCAGGCGGGCCAGGCGCGTCGTCGTCAAGCGTGTCGTCGTCGTGGTCGACGTCAGGGTCCGCTCCGAGCACGCCGCGGCGAGGCGCAGGCACCGCAAGCACGCCCACCGCTAGCGCGCGCTCGCGCACGTCGAGCGCGTCGGACCCCGCCGCCGCGGCGGGGTCCGGGCGCTCGCGCGCGGTCCCCAGGTAGGTTGCAGACGATGGCCTACCGCATCACGACCCTCCCCGGCGACGGCATCGGCCCGGAGATCATGGAGCCGACGCTCGAGCTGCTGGAAGCGCTCGGCGACTTCGAGTTCGAGGAGTACCTGTTCGGCGGCGCCTCGATCGACGTCCACGGCGTGGCGCTCACGGACGAGGTGCTCGACGCGTGCCGCAGCGCGGACGCGGTGCTGCTGGCGGCGGTCGGAGGGCCGAAGTGGGACAGCACCGACCCCCGGGCGCCAAGGCCCGAGCAGGGCCTGCTCGGCCTGCGCAAGGGCATGGGGCTGTTCGCGAACCTGCGCCCGGTCAAGCCGCTGCCCGCGTTGTATGAGGCCTCGCCGCTGCGGCGCGAGCGGATCGAAGGGACGGACCTGCTGGTCGTGCGCGAGCTCACCGGCGGCATCTACTTCGGCGAGAAGACCCGCACGGAGACCGCCGCGTCGGACGTGTGCGCGTACAGCAGCGGCGAGATCGAGCGGATCGCGCGGACGGCGTTCGAGGCCGCCGGGCGCAGGGCGGTGCGCGGGTCGAGCGGGTCCGGCCGAGCGGGCGCCGCGAAGGTCTCGAGTGTGGACAAGGCGAACGTGCTCGAGACCTCACGGCTGTGGCGCGCGGTCGTCACCGAGCTGCACGCGCGCGAGTTCCCGCACATCGAGCTCGAGCACGTGCTCGTGGACAACGCGGCGATGCAGCTCGTGTCCGCGCCGGCGCGCTTCGACGTGCTGCTCACGGAGAACATGTTCGGAGACATCCTCTCCGACGAGGCCGCGATGCTGACCGGCTCGATCGGGATGCTTCCGAGCGCGTCTTTGGGTGTTTATGAGGGCTCGCCTGACGGCTCGCGGGGCGGTTCGGTCGCTGCCGCCCCGCGCTCGCACGCGCGCGCCGCGGCGCGCGCCCCCGGGCTGTTCGAGCCGGTGCACGGATCGGCGCCGGACATCGCCGGGCTGGGAGTCGCAAATCCGCTCGCGATGTTCCTGTCCGCGGCGCTGATGCTCAGGCACGGGCTCGGTTTGGCAAACGAGGCCGCGGCGGTAGAATCGGCCATTGAAGGTGCGCTCGCTGGGGGCCTGCGCACGCCCGACCTGGGTGGCGCGGCGGGCACGGCACAGGCGACCAGGGCAGTGCTCGAGGCCATCGAATAGGAGTCAAATGCACGTGGAGCCGACCGACCTCATCTGGATGAACGGGGCATTCGTCGCCTGGGAGGACGCCAAGGTCCACGTCCTGACGCACGGCTTGCACTACGGCACGGGCGTGTTCGACAGCATGCGCTGCTACGAGACCGAGCTCGGCCCCGCGGTGTTCCGCAACGTCGATCACCTCGAGCGCCTGCACCGCTCGGCCGAGCTGTACTACATGCCCGTGCCGTACCCGGTCGAGGAGCTGCGCGCGGCGACGCTCGAGCTGGTCGCCCGCAGCGGGCTGCGCTCCTGCTACATCCGCCCGCTCGTCAACCGCGGCTACGGAACGATGGGCCTGAACCCGCTGGACGCCCCCGTGGACGTGACGATCGCGTGCTGGGAGTGGGGCACGTACCTCGGCGAGGAGGGCATGCGCAACGGCGTGCGCGCGATGGTCTCCTCGTGGCGGCGCATCAGCCCCGACTCGCTGATCCCGCACGCAAAGGCCAGCGGCCAGTACCTGAACAACGTGCTCGCGAAGGTCGAGTCGGTGAAGGCCGGCTACGAGGAGTCGGTCCTGCTCGACGACCAGGGCCACGTGTGCGAGGGCACGGGCGAGAACGTGTACATCGTGCGCGACGGCGAGATCGCGACGCCCGGCCAGCACAACTCGATCCTCGACGGGATCACGCGCCGCTCGATCATCCAGATCGCGCAGGACCTCGGCTACAAGGTGGTCGAGCGCGACATCGCGCGCGCCGAGCTGTACCTCGCGGATGAGGTGTTCATGTCGGGCACCGCCGCTGAGCTAGTGCCGGTGCGCGAGGTCGACAGCCACGAGATCGGCACCGGCAGGCCCGGCGAGGTCACGCGCGTGCTGCAGAAGGAGTTCGACGACGCCGTGCACGGGCGCAGCGAGCGCTACCGCGAGTGGCTCGACGTCGTGCACCCGCGCGACCTCGAGACCCCGACGGGCGACGCGGACGCGCGCGAGCGAATTACCGGGGCGACCGGCTAGCGGCGTCGCCCCGCGGCCGGTCGCGCCCCCCAGCCCCAGCGCCAGCTCGCCGCCCGCACACGCCCACCGCCGAAAGGAGCTCCCCGAGATGAGCATCGCACCCGACCGCATCGAGCCGCCCCGCGCGAGCCTGCGCGCGCGCAGGAGCCCCGGATGAGCATCGCACCGGACCGCATCGAGTGCTACGACGCGACCCTGCGCGACGGCATGGGCGGCGGCGGCCTGACGCTGACAGCCGAGGAGAAGCTGCGCGTGGTGCACGCGCTCGACGAGCTCGGCGTGCACATGATCGAGGCGGGCTTCCCCGCGTCCAACCCGAAGGAGCGCGCGCTGTTCGAGCTGCTCGCGAGCGAGCGCCTGCAGACGGCGGAGGTGGTCGCGTTCGGGATGACGCGCAGGCGCGAGGCGCCGGCCGCGGAGGATGAGGGGCTGCGCGTGCTCGCCGAGTGCTTCGCGCCGGTGTGCACGCTCGTGGGCAAGGCCTCGGTGCTGCACGTCGAGAAGGTCGTGCGCGTCTCGCGCGAGGAGAACCTCGCGATGATCGCCGAGTCGATCGAGTACCTCGTGGGCGCGGGCAAGCGCGTGCTGCTCGACGCCGAGCACTTCTTCGACGGCTTCGCCCTGGACCCCGCATACGCGCTGGACTGCCTGCGCGCCGGCGCGCACGCGGGGGCCGAGCGGCTGGTGCTGTGCGACACCAACGGCGGCTCGCTGCCGCCGTTCATCCGGACCGCGTTCGCGGTCGTGCGCGAAGCGCTGCCCGCGACGCCGTTGGGGATCCACACACACGACGACTCCGGCTGCGCGGTCGCGAACGCCCTGGCCGCCGTCGAAGCCGGGGCGACGCAGGTGCAGGGGACCGTCAACGGCATCGGCGAGCGAACCGGGAACGCCAACCTAATAACCCTGATCGCGGATCTGCAGCTGAAGATGGGCTGCCAGGTGCTCCCGGCCGCGCGGCTCGCGCGGCTGACCGAGACCGCGCACTTCGTCGATGAGCTGCTCAACCGCAGTCCCGATCCGGCGCAGCCGTACGTCGGCAAGCACGCGTTCGCGCACAAGGCCGGGCTGCACGCGGCCGGCGTGCAGACCGACGCCCGGACCTTCGAGCACGTCGATCCGGCGGTCGTCGGCAACGGCCGCGACGTGATCGTCTCGGAGCTATCCGGGCGCGGCACCGTGCTCGAGAAGGCGCGCCAGGCGGGCATCGCCGCCGACGACGCGCTCGCGCAGCGGGTGCTCGAGCGCGTCAAGGAGCTCGAGCACGAGGGCTTCCAGTTCGAGGCCGCCGACGGCTCATTCGAGCTGCTGCTGCGCAAGCAGGCAGGGGTTTACGAGCCGCTGTTCCGCCTGGAGTCCTGGCGCGTGATCGTCGAGAAGCACGCCGACGGGCGCGCGAGCACCGAGGCGACCATCAAGATCTGGCTCGGCGGCGAGCGCTTCGTGCGCACCGCCGAGGGCAACGGGCCCGTGCACGCGCTCGACCGCGCTCTGCGCGACGCGATCGGCGAGATCCACCCGCATCTCAAGGACATTCAGCTGATCAACTTCAAGGTGCGGATCCTCGACGAGGCCAAGGGCACCGACGCGGTCACGCGCGTGCTCATCGACGCCTCCGACGGCCACGACGTGTGGGGGTCGATCGGCGTCGCCGAGAACCTCATCGCCGCCTCGTGGGACGCGCTCGTCGACTCGCTCGAGTTCGGCATGCAGGGCTCGCGCCGGGCGGCCGCCGCGTCGTCCCCGGAGGGGCGGTCCGCGCTCGGCTCGAGCGGGCGGGTTTAGTGCCCCGGCCGGGCGCCGGCGAGCGCGATCCGATCCCGCTCGCGCGCCCGCTGCTCGGCGCGCCCGAGGAGCGGGCGGTGCTCGAGGTGCTGCGCTCGGGGCAGCTCTCGCTCGGGCCGCGCCTCGCCGAGTTCGAGCGGCGGTTCGCCGCGCGCGTGGGCGCGCCGCTCGCGTGCGCGGTCAGCAGCGGCACCGCCGGGCTGCACCTCGCGCTGCGTGCGCTCGACGTGGGGGAGGGCGACGAGGTGCTCACGAGCCCGTTCTCGTTCGTCGCCTCCGCCAACGCCCCGCTGTACGAGCGCGCGCGCCCGGTGTTCGCGGACATCGACCCGCGGACCCTCAACCTCGACCCGGACGCCGCCGCGGCAGCCGTCGGCGAGCGCACGCGCGCACTGCTGCCGGTCCACATCTTCGGCTACCCCGCGGACATGCCCGCGTTCGAGCGCCTCGCCCGGCGCCACGGCCTGGCGATCGTCGAGGACGCGTGCGAGGCGCTCGGCGCGGTCCACGCCGACGGCGTCGCCGTCGGCGCACGCGGGCACCCGGCGGTGTTCGGGTTCTACGCCAACAAGCAGCTGACGACCGGCGAGGGCGGGATGATCACGCTCGCCGACCCCGCGCTCAAGCAGCGGATCGACTCCGAGCGAAACCAGGGCCGCGCGCCGGACATGGGCTGGCTCGACCACGACCGCCTCGGCTTCAACTACCGCCTCTCGGACGTCGCGTGCGCGCTCGGGATCGCCCAGCTCGAGCGCCTGCCCGCGATGCTCGCCGCGCGCGCGCGGGTCGCGCAGCGCTACCGCGAGGCGCTCGCGGGGCTCGAGGGGCTCGAGCTTCCGTGCCGCGATGCCAACGGCGACGTGCGCGGGTGGTTCGTGTTCGTCGTCCAGCTCCCCCGCGGCGTCGACCGCGATGCGGCTGTGCGCGCGCTCGCCGCCCGCGGCATCCAGAGCAAGCCCTACCTGCCCGCGATCCACCTGATGAGCTTCTACCGCGAGCGCTTCGGGCACCGCGAGGGCCAATTTCCGGTCTGCGAGGACGTCGCCGCGCGCTCGCTCGCGCTGCCGTTCTTCCCGCAGATGAGCGACGGCCAGGTCGCGCGCGTGGCCGAGGAGCTCGCCGGCGTGTTGGAGGCGAGCCGCGCGACGGTCGATTAGCGTGCCGCGAGCCGCTTCGCCGCAGCGCCGCGGCGCGCCCGGACGCGCGCCGCTTCGCCGCAGCGCCCGCGGCGCGCCCGGACGCGCGCCGCGCGCCACCTAGACTGACCGCCCGTGTCGCGCTTCCACGAGCCGCAGGACCCGATGTTCCAGCGCCTGAACGCGTCGGTCGGCTTCGACCGGCGCCTATGGCCGCAGGACGTCGCGCAGTCGCGCGCGCACGCGAACATGCTCGCCGCGCGCGGGATCATCAGCGCCGAGGACCGCGACGCGCTGCTCGCCGGGCTGGACGCGCTCGCGCGGGAGCTGTCGGCGGGTGTGGCCGACGGCTCCGCCGGCGCCGGCACCGCGGCGGGCGCGACGGGAGGCTTTCGCTTCGACCCCGACGACGAAGACATCCACATGGCGATCGAGCGGCGCCTGGGCGAGATCGCGGGAGCGGTCGCCGGACGCCTGCACACGGCGCGCTCGCGCAACGACCAGGTGGTCACCGACCTGGCGATGTACACGCGCGAGCGGATCGCCGAGCACGAGAGCGCGCTCACGAACCTGATGGCCGTGCTGCTCGAGCGCGCGCAGGAGCACATCGACTGGGCGATGCCCGGCTACACGCACCTGCAGCGAGCGCAGCCGGTGTACCTCGGCCACCACCTGCTCGCGTACTTCTGGATGGCCCAGCGCGACCGCGAGCGCTTTGCGTTCGCCCGCCGCCAGTCCGGGCAGCTGCCGCTCGGCGCGGGCGCGCTCGCGGGCGTCAACTTCGACACCGACCGTCAGCTGCTCGCGCGCGAGCTCGGCTTCCCGGGCGTCGCGCCCAACTCGATCGACGCCGTCAGCGGGCGCGACTTCGTGCTCGACTACCTGAGCGCGGCGGCCACGTGCGCGATGCACCTCTCGCGCCTGGGCGCCGAGCTCGTGCTGTGGAGCAGCGCCGAGTTCGGCTTCTGTCAGCTGCCCGACTCCTGGAGCGCCGGCTCCTCGATCATGCCCCAGAAGAAGAACCCGGACGCGGCCGAGCTGCTGCGCGCGAAGGCGCCGCGCGTGGTCGGGCACCTGACGGCCTTTCACGGCGTCATGCACGCGCTGCCGCTCACCTACAACAAGGACCTGCAGGAGGACAAGGAGCACGTGTTCGACACGGTCGACACCCTGCAGCTGACGCTCGCCGGCGCCGCGCGCATGCTCGCGGGCGTGCGCTTCGATCGCGAGCGCATGCGCGCGGCGGCCGCCGACGAGCTGATCGCGGCGACCGACCTCGCCGACCTGCTCGTGCGGCTCGGCATGCCCTTCCGCGAGGCCCACGGCGTCGTCGCGGGGCTCGTGCGCAGCGCGCTCGACACCGGCACGCCGCTGTCCGCGCTCGGCGCCGCGGAGCTCGCCGCCCACAGCGAGCTGCTGGGCGCCAACTACGAGGACTACCGGCGCGTGCTCGCGCGGGAGTCGTGGCTTGAGTCGAAGACCTCCGAGGGCGGGACGTCGCTCGCGCGCGTGCGCGAGCAGCTGGAGCTCGCCCGCACGACGCTCGGATCCTCCCCGGAGGGGAATGCCCGCCCCCCTGACGCCTGACTTCTACGAGCGCCCGGTGCTCGAGGTCGCGCGCGCGCTGCTCGGCTGCACCGTCGCGCACGCCGGCGCCGCGGGGGTGATCGTCGAGACGGAGGCCTACCACGAGAGCGAGCCCGCGTGTCATGCGTTCGTCGGCGTGACACCGCGCACGCGCACGCTGTTCGGGGAGCCGGGGCGCGCCTACGTGTACCGCTCGTACGGCATCCACGCGATGCTGAACGCGGTGTGCGAGCCGCAGGGAGTCGGCGCGGCGGTGCTGATCCGCGCGCTGCAGCCGAGCGCGGGCCTCGAGCTGATGCGCGCGCGCCGCGGCGGGCTCGCAGACCGCGAGCTGTGCTCCGGGCCTGGCAAGCTCACGCAGGCGCTCGCGATCACGCTCGCGGACAACGGCAGCAGCCTGTCGGCCGGTCCCGTGCGGATCCTGGCGCCGGCGCACGGCCGGGCCGAGCCGGTCGTGCTCGAGGACGTGCGCGTCGGCATCACCAAGGCGCCCGAGCTGCGCTGGCGCTTCTGCGTGGCCGACTCCGCGCACGTGTCGCGCCCGCGGCCACGGCTCGCGTCAGCCGCCCGGCGAGACGCCGCCGGTGGGTGAGGCCGAAGGGGTGCCGGTGGGCGCCGACGGCGCCGGCGTCGATGCGCTCGCCGGGCTGCTCTGGGTTTCGTCGGGGGTCGCGGGCGCGGCGGGCGTCGCGGGGGCGCTCGCGCGTTCTTGGGCGTTGCCGTGTTCGGCGCCCGCGCCGCCCGGCTTCGTGCCCGTCGCTTCGCCCGCGCCTACGCCCGTGCCCGCGCTCGGGGCGGCGGTCTTGGTCGCGCCCTTGCCCGTCGCGGGCTCGGTGGAGGCCGGCGTGGCGCCGGCCGTCGGGGTCGCGGAGCCTGTTTCGGCGGCGCCGCCGCCGGGCTCGGCGGCCTTGCCCGCCTGGGCGGGGCGCCCGGCGGCGGCGCGTTCGGCGCGTTCCTGTTCGATCTGCAGCGCGGACGTCTGGAAGTCGTGCCAGATCAGCGCCGGGAAGGTGCCTCCGAGCACCGGGCCGCCGTCGAAGTCGGTGAGCATCGGCACGAACTTGTTCGGGTAGCCGACCCACACGGCGACCGTGAACTTGGAGTCCCAGCCGACGAACCACGCGTCCACGTAGTTGGACGTGGTCCCGGTCTTGCCCGCGGCGAACTGGCCGATCGCGGCCGCCGTGCCGGTGCCGTACTGGAGCACCGTTTCGAGCATCGAGGTCTCCGTCGAGGCCACTTCCGGCGGCAGCACGCGCCTGGCTGTCACGCGATTGCGTTCGACGTGCGCCCCATCCGGCAGCGGCTGGGCGGGAGCGACCACTTCCTGGATGCCCACGGGTGCGCCCGCTTCCGCGAGCGTGCCGCTGATCCGCTGGCCGCCGTGGGCGATCGTCTCGTACGCGTGCGCCATGTCGAGCGGCGTGACCCCGGTCGTCAGGCCGCCGATCGTCATCGACGGGTTGGTCGAGATCGGGGTGGTGATGCCCATCTCGTGCGCCAGCTTGGCGATCCGGGCGGTGCCCACGTCGAGACCGACTTCCGCGAACACCGAGTTGTCGGAGTACGCGAGGGCGTTGATCAGCGTCCGTTCGCCCACGTACGCGCCTTCGTCGTTGTGCACGATGAACTTTTCCTTGCCGCCGCTGTTCGGCACGATGAATTCCTTTTCCTTGGACGTCCACTCCGAGTACGGGGAGATCCCGTCCTCGAGCGCCGCCGCGAGGTCGAAGGCCTTGAACGAGGAGCCCGGCTGGCGCTCGCCCTCGGTGGCGAGGTTGAACGCGCTTTCGTCGTAGTTGCGCCCGCCGACCATCGCGCGCACCTCGCCCGTGGAGTTTTCGATCGCGACCAGCGACGCGGTCGGCCCTTCGGGATAGGACAGGTAGTTGTCGACCGCCTGTTCGGCCGCGCGCTGGAGTTCGAGGTTGAGCGTGGTCGTGATCTTCAGGCCCCCGTAGAAGGCGCGCTGGCCGTAGCGTTCGATCACCTGCTGCTGCACCCAGCTCGTGAAGTAGCCGGTGTCTGCGCCTTCGACTGTCGGCTCCTCGGGGGCCTGGACGGCCGCCGCGGCGGGCAGCGGCTGCCTGATCGCTTCCTTGTACCGCGGCTTGGAGATGTAGTGCTGCTGGAGCATCTGTTCGAGCACCACGTCGCGCCGTTCCCGCGCGGCCGTCGGGTGCGTCACGGGGTCGTAGTCCGTGGGGGACTGGATGATGCCGGCCAGCAGCGCCGCCTCCCACGGCTCGAGCTCCTCGACGCACAGCCTCTGGCCCGGCGTGCCGCAGCCGACGTGGTCGGGTTCCTGGCCGAAGTAGGTCTGGGCGGCGGCCTCGATCCCGTACGCGCCGTTTCCGAAGTAGATCGTGTTGAGGTACGCGGTGATGATCTTTTCCTTGGACCACTTGTGCGAGAGCTGGTAGGCGAGCGCCGCCTCGCGCAGCTTCTCGAAGATCGTCCGGTGCGACTGCGCGGCGAGCGCGTTCTTGATGAACTGCTCCTCGATCGTCGAGGCGCCCTGCACCGCGCCTTTGTGCTCGATGTCGTCCAGGAACGCGCGCGCGATCCCGCGCAGGTCGACGCCGCTGTTCGTCCAGAAGCGCTTGTCCTCGATCGAGACGACCGCGTTCTTGACGATCCGCGGGATCTGTTCGGGTGTCACGATCACGCGGTTTTCCTGGCTGAGCACCCCGATCGGGCGGCCGAGATCGTCGTACAGGGTGGAGCTCCGCTCGTCCTTGTACAGCGAGAACCTGGTCAGCGACGGCAGGTCGGAGGCGACCGACACGAACATCCCGAACACGAACGAGATCAGCCCGAGCACGAGCACCGCGGATACGATCGCGAGCAGCCGCAGCCGCTTCAGGCGGGTGCGTCTGGCCGCGCCCCCGTCGCCCGCCGCCGGCTGCGCCGCGGGCGGGTCCCGCGGCGGGGGGGCCGCCGGGGGCGCGGGCGGCAGGCGCGGTCGCGCGGGCGCGGGCGCGGGCGCGGCGGTCGGCTGCAGGTCCCTGGAACGGGCGGCGGCGAATGCTATGTCGGGGCGATCGTCATCGCTCATCGGCGGCTGCTGCGCGGGGTCCTCGAGGGCGAGGGGCTCGCGGCTGGGTGCGACGGGCCACGATGTGCGACGCGCATCCACGGCGTCGCGCGATGGGGCCCTCCGGCGGGCGAGAGTCTAGCATTGGCCCCCATGCCGAACGCCGACGACGCGGGCGCCGACGCTCGGATCGCGCAGCAGCTGGCGATCGGCGCCGTGGACAGCCTGCCGGCGGGGGCGCTCGCGCAGAAGCTCGCGATCGCGCGCGCCGAGCGCCGTCCGTTGCGCGTGAAGCTCGGGATCGACCCGACCGCGCCGGACATCCACCTCGGTCACGCGGTCGTGCTGGGCAAGCTCCGTCAGTTCCAGGACGCGGGCCATCGCGTGGTCCTGATCGTGGGCGACTACACCGCGCGCGTGGGCGACCCGTCGGGACGCTCGACGCTGCGCCCGATGCTCTCCGAACGGGAGATCGACGCGAACGCCGCGACCTTCCACGAGCAGGCCTTGAAGATCCTCGACCCCGACCCCGGGCTCCTCGAGCTCAGGCGCAACGGCGAATGGCTCGACATGGCGGTCGTCGAGCTGCTGGCGCTGCTGCGCACGACGACCGTCGCGCAGCTGCTCGAGCGCGACGACTTCTCCAAACGCTGGTCGGCCGGCGAGCCGATCTCGATGCTGGAGCTGCTCTACCCGCTGCTGCAGGGCTATGACTCGGTCGCGATCCACGCGGACGTCGAGCTCGGCGGCACCGACCAGAAGTTCAACCTGCTGCTCGGGCGCGACATCCAGCGCGCGTACGGCCAGCCCGAGCAGGCGATCCTGACGATGCCGATCCTCGTCGGGATCGACGGGCACCAGAAGATGTCCAAGTCGCTGGGCAACGAGATCGGCGTGACCGACCCGCCGGAGGAGATGTACGGCAAGACGATGGCGATCCCCGACGCCGCGCTCGGCGACTACTACCGGCTGCTGCTGCACCGCGAGCCAGCGCTCGGCGACGGACCGGGCGAGCTCTCGGCGCGCGACGCCAAGCGCGCGCTCGCGCGCGAGCTGGTCGCGTGGCTGCATTCGCCCGCGGCCGCCGAGCGGGCCGAACGCCATTTCGACCGCGTGTTCGTGCAGCGCGGCGTGCCCGACGAGGTCGCCGAGGCGCCGTTCGAGTGCGTCGACGGGTCCGTGCACCTGCCCGCGCTGATCGCAAGCGAGTTCGGCCTCTCGCGCTCGCAGGCGCGCAGGCTGATAGACCAGGGCGCTGTGACGCTCGGGGAGCTCGAGCTCGCGCCCGGCGAGCACGACGTCGCGTGCGAGCGCGCCGACGGCCTCGTGCTCAAGGTCGGCAGGCGCCGATTTTGCCGCCTGCGCGCGCGCTAGACTGCCGGGCAGGCGCAATTCGTGATCGCGCGCGCAAGCCGGCCCCGAGATCCGGTCGGGTAGGTGCGCGGCGCGCTATACTCGCTGGTCGGCCCGCAGGCGCCCCCGGGCGCCGGGTCGGATCGGTCTCCTCCAGAAGGAACCCCTTTCGGTGAGGCGCGGCGGTCTTTGAAAACTCAACAGCATGCGCATCCGCGATCGCATCGCGATCGTGGTGTGCGTCCAGGTTCGACCCGTCGACGAGACGCGCCGCCGATCGAAAGACCGGCAGCGTGGCCCGGCGGCGGACAAAGAGTCAAGTAGGGAAGTACCCGTCATGGTTCGGGACCACGTGTATAGGTCCCGAACAGCCCCGCAGCCCACGGCCACCGGCCGCGGCGCTCGCAGGGCGATCCCATGACAGCTTTTCGTGAAGCAGCTCGGACGGCGTCGAGCCGTCCACATGAAAGGCGGGGAGCCGTCCAGGCTCCTCTGACCGGGGCCGTTCGGCCCCACTTCACGGAGAGTTTGATCCTGGCTCAGGACGAACGCTGGCGGCGTGCTTAACACATGCAAGTGGAGCGACGAACCAGGGCTTGCCCTGGGGCAAAGCCGCGAACGGGTGAGTAACACGTGGGTCACCTGCCTCGATGACCGGGACAACCCGAGGAAACTCGGGCTAATACCGGATGTGCCCGCAAGGGGAAAGGAAGCTTCGGCCTCCGCATCGAGATGGGCCCGCGGCCCATTAGCTTGTTGGTGAGGTAACGGCTCACCAAGGCTCCGATGGGTAGCTGGTCTGAGAGGACGATCAGCCACACTGGGACTGAGACACGGCCCAGACTCCTACGGGAGGCAGCAGTGGGGAATCTTGCGCAATGCGCGAAAGCGTGACGCAGCAACGCCGCGTGGGGGAAGAAGGCTTTCGGGTTGTAAACCCCTTTCAGTTGGGACGAAGCTTCGCCGGTGAACAGCCGGCTGGAGTGACGGTACCTTCACAAGAAGCACCGGCTAACTACGTGCCAGCAGCCGCGGTAATACGTAGGGTGCAAGCGTTGTCCGGAATTATTGGGCGTAAAGAGCGTGTAGGCGGCCCGATTAGTCCGCTGTGAAAGTCCAGGGCTCAACCCTGGAATGCCGGTGGATACTGTCGGGCTAGAGTCCGGAAGGGGCGAGTGGAATTCCTGGTGTAGCGGTGAAATGCGCAGATATCAGGAGGAACACCAATGGCGAAGGCAGCTCGCTGGGACGTGACTGACGCTGAGACGCGAAAGCGTGG
>Ga0335075_10000191_pt1 | contig 117935 bp, 111 predicted proteins | sample Lox_Sample_24_FD_206723 | JGI IMG/M metagenome (GOLD analysis project Ga0335075, IMG submission 206723) | Soil microbial communities from Loxahatchee National Wildlife Refuge, Florida, United States - Lox_Sample_2.4 | ecosystem: Environmental > Terrestrial > Soil > Wetlands | place: USA... | reverse complement strand
TTCATGTCACGCGACGGGATCAGGCTCCCACGGTGCGCGGGTTCTCGCCGGTGACGACGAAGACGACCCGGTTGGCCACCGAGACGGCGTGGTCGGCGATCCGCTCGTAGTAGCGGCCGAGCAGGGCGACGTCGACGGCCGCCTCGACGCCGTGCGTCCAGCCGTCGCCGAGCAGCTCGGTGAAGGAGGTACGGCGCAGGCGGTCCATCTCCTCGTCGGCCCGGCCCAGGGCGATCGCCGCCTGGACGTCGCGCTCGGTGATGATCCGGGAGACCTTCGCGACCATCTCCTCGGCGACCTCGGCCATCCGGGAGACGGTGGGGCGGACCTCGTCGGGCACGGCGACGAACGGCGTGCGGAGCCGGGCGATCTTCGCGACGTGCACGGACAGGTCGCCCATCCGCTCGAGCTCGGTCACCATCCGCAGGGCGGCGACGACGACGCGCAGGTCGCCGGCGACCGGCTGCTGCAGGGACAGCAGCTCGAAGGCCTTCTCCTCGACCCGCTCGCGCGCCCGGTCGATCTCGATGTCGGCGCTGATCACCCGCTCGGCGATCTCGGCGTCACCGGTGAGCAGGGAGGCGGTCGCGAGCCGCACCGCCTGCTCGACCTCTCCGCAGATGACGGCGAGATCACGGAAGACGGCATCGAGCTGGTCGTGGAACACCTGGCGCATGAGCGCGACCCTACGGGGCCGAAGTGACCACGCGGGGTGGTCACGTGAACGGCCGATGAACAGTCGGAAGCCGGTGCCCTGGAGGCGAACTCCGGGTGAATCCCACCGTACTCTTGCCGCCGTGGACCCGACGACACAGGCGTTCCTCGCTGCGGTCATCGGGGCCGTGGTCGCAGGCGGCGCCGTCCTGGCCTGGGCGGTCAGCGAGCGCCAGCACCACCGGCTTCCCGACCACGAGGAGCCCGTCGTGCCCGCGGGCGTCGCCACCGTGCTCTCGGTGCTGCGAAGCAGCGCGGTCGTGGTCGATGACGCCGACGTCGTCCTCAAGGCCTCGGCGCCGGCGTACGCCCTCGGCCTGGTGCGCGGCACCCGGCTGGTCGCCGACGACCTGGCCGAGCTGGTCCGCCAGGTACGCCGCGACGGTCAGATCCGCGAGACCGAGCTGGTGATGACCCGGCCCGGCGTGCCCGCCCGGCACGTCACGGCCCGGGTGGCCCCGCTCGGCTCCCGGCTGGTGCTCGCACTCGTCGAGGACCGCACCCGCGAGCGGCGCGTGGAGGCGGTACGCCGCGACTTCGTGGCCAACGTCAGCCACGAGCTGAAGACTCCCGTCGGCGCGATCCGGCTGCTCGCCGAGGCGATGCACGACGCGGCCGAGGACCCGACCGCGGTCAAGCGGTTCGCCGACCGGATGCTGATCGAGAGCGACCGGCTCGCCCAGCTCGTGCAGCAGATCATCGAGCTCTCCCGGCTCCAGGCCGACGACCCGCTGGAGGCGCCGTCCGCGGTCGGGCTCGACGACGTCATCGCGGTCGCGGTCGACACCAGCGCCATCGACGCCGACTCCAAGCGCATCGAGATCCTCACCGCCGGCACGCCCGGGCTCGAGGTCTTCGGCAACGAGGAGCAGGTCACGGCCGCGGTGAGCAACCTGGTCGCGAACGCCGTGTCGTACTCCGAGCCCGACTCCACCGTGCTGGTCACCACCAAGGTCGAGGAGGGCTCGGTCGAGATCTCCGTGGTCGACCAGGGGATCGGCATCCCGCCCGACGAGATCGACCGGATCTTCGAGCGGTTCTATCGGGTCGACCCGGCGCGGCACCGCTCCACCGGTGGCACCGGCCTCGGCCTGTCCATCGTCAAGCACGTCGCGGCCACGCACGGCGGAGAAGTCCGGGTGTGGTCGGTCGAGGGTCAAGGGTCTACGTTCACCTTGACCCTCCCCCAGTACTTCGGGGCCGCCTCGAAGGAAGACACGAACCAGGAGGAAAGCCCGTGACCCGGGTACTCGTCGTCGAGGACGAAGAGAGCTACAGCGAGGCGCTCGCCTACATGCTGCGCAAGGAGGGCTTCGAGGTCGCCATCGCGGCCGACGGCAACGCGGCCCTGACGGAGTTCGACCGCAACGGCGCCGACATCGTGCTGCTCGACCTGATGCTGCCCGGGCTGCCGGGCACCGAGGTGTGCCGGCAGATCCGGCAGAGCTCCAGCGTGCCGGTGATCATGGTCAGCGCCAAGGACGACGAGGTCGACAAGGTGGTCGGCCTCGAGCTGGGCGCGGACGACTACGTCACCAAGCCGTACTCACCCCGCGAGCTGGTCGCCCGGATCCGCGCGGTGCTCCGCCGCGGTCAGGAGCCCGACCTCGCGCCCGCCACGCTCGAGGCCGGCCCGGTGCGGATGGACGTCGAGCGGCACGTCGTCACCGTCGACGGGAACGAGCAGCGGCTGCCGCTCAAGGAGTTCGAGCTCCTCGAGATGTTCCTGCGCAACCCCGGCCGGGTGCTGACCCGCGGCCAGCTCATCGACCGGGTCTGGGGCTCCGACTACGTCGGCGACACCAAGACCCTCGACGTCCACGTCAAGCGCCTGCGCGCCAAGCTGGAGCCGGACCCCAGCGAGCCCAAGTTCCTCGTCACCGTCCGCGGCCTCGGCTACAAATTGGATCTCTGACCTCCGCCGAGTCGGCAGAACTTGCCCGCCGAGTCGGCAGAACTTGCCCGCCGAGTCGGCAGACCTTGCCCGCCGAGTCGGCTCAGCCGAGCAGCGGGAGGCGCGGGGCGGGGTCCGGCAGGCGGCCGGTCCCGCGCAGGACGGCCTCGGTGTCGTCCCAGGCTGCGGGGAGCGGGCCGCCGTACAGGCTCTCCAGCACGGCCCGGGTGTGCGCGAGCGCGTCGGCCGGCGGGCCGCCGGGGACGTGCAGGGTCAGGTCGAGCAGGTGGACCGTGGCCTCGACGACGAGCGTCGAGGCCAGGTCGGCCACGGTGATCACGTGGCCCTGGGTCGCGACGCGGTCCTCCGGATCGGCCGCAGCGCAGGCGCGCGCCGCCGCGCTCGCGGTCTCGCGCCACTGGCCGACCAGTCCCGCCGCACCGTCGTACGCCGCCGCGGCACGCCGGACGTACGCCGCGTGCGCCGCCCCGCCGTCGCCCCGGTCCGGGTGCCAGGCGTGCCAGTACGTCGTGCCGTCGACGTCCGCCGGCTCCGTGGTCGGCGTGGCGAGCGCGACCAGCGCCCGCTGGGCGTCGAGGAGCTGGTGGAGCAGCAGCGCCCGGACGTCCCAGCCCTCCGCCCGGGTGGCCCGGGCGAAGTCGTCGTCGTCGAGGCCCGAGACCGCGGCGGTCGTGGCGTCGTAGGTGCGGGCCAGCAGGTCCATGTCGGGAGACGTACCCACTGGCGGGATCTCGTGGTACGGCGACCGAAAACCGCGTGTCGGCTGTCAGTGCCCGTTCCTAGGCTGTCCCGGTGACGAGTACGACGACCTCCGCGACCCCGACCGGTCCCGCCACCGCGAGCGGGCCTCCGGTGTGGCTGCCCGTCGCGGCGGTGGCCGTGACCCTGGTCTTCTGGGCCTCGGCCTTCGTCGCGATCCGCCACCTGGGGCACGACTTCTCCCCCGGCGCGCTCTCGCTCGGCCGGCTCCTCGTCGGGGCGCTCTGCCTGGCGGCGGTCGCTCTGCCGCAGGGGCTGCCGCGACCGACCGGGCGGCAGTGGGTCTCGATCGTCACGATCGGCGTGCTCTGGTTCGGCATCTACAACGTCGCCCTCAACGAGGGCGAGCAGCGCGTCGACGCCGGCACCGCCGCGATGCTGATCCAGGTCTCCCCCGTGCTGATCGCGCTGCTGGCGACCGTCTTCCTGGGCGAGCGGTTCACGATCTGGCTCGGCCTGGGCCTCGCGCTCGCCTTCGGCGGCGTCGCGCTGATCGGGCTGTCGACGTCCGACGGCGGCGAGCGCGATGTGCTCGGCGTGGTGCTGTGCCTCGTCTCGGCGGTCGTCTACTCCGTGAGCCTGGTGCTGCAGAAGCCGCTGGTCGCCCGGCTGCCCGCGCTCCAGGTGACCTGGCTGGCCTGCACCGTCGGCGCGATCGTGTGCCTCCCGTTCGCCGGTCAGCTCGTGTCCGAGGCGCGCGACGCCCCGGTGTCGTCGCTCGTCTGGGTCGTCTACCTCGGCGTCTTCCCGACGGCGATCGCCTTCACGACGTACGCCTACGCGCTGCGGCACATGAGCGCCAGCAGCCTCGGCATCACGACGTACCTCGTGCCGCCGCTGACCATCGTGATGGGGCTGCTGTTCCTCGACGAGGTGCCGCCCACGATGGCGTACGCCGGCGGCGTACTCGCCCTGGTGGGCGTGGCCGTGGCCCGACGCAAGCCTCGTCCGGTGCCGGAGGACCGTCCGGCGCCGGCGTAGAGGTCAGGCGGGATCCGGCTCCTCGCCCGACTCCAGCCAGCCGCGGAACGCCTCGAGGTTCTTCGTCGGCTCGCCCCGCAGCTTGCGCCACTCCCACTCCTTGCGGATCGAGGAGGCGAAGCCGAGCTCCAGGATCGCGTTGAACGACTCGTCGGCGTACGTCAGCACCGATCCGAGCAGCCGGTCGAGCTCCTTGGGCGTGACGGCCGAGAGCGGCAGCCGGGCGTCGAGGTAGATGTCCCCGAGCCGGTCGACGGCGAAGGAGACGGCGTACATCTTCAGGTTCCGCTCGAGCAGCCAGCGGTAGACCCGCTCGTGGTTCTCGTCGGGTCGGCGGCACACGAACGCGTGGATGCCGAGGGCGTGCTCGCCGAGGTCGAGGCGTACGGCGGTCTGCAGCTTCTTCTCGCCGGGCAGCGAGAGGGAGAAGACACCGGGCTCGACCTCGTCGTACTCGATCTCGTCGGCGGCGAGGTGGTCGCGGACGACCTGGGCCAGGTCGCTCATCCGACCGCCTCGCGCATCGCGGAGCGCGCCCGCTCGTAGACCTCGAGGGTCCGGTCGGCCGTCGCCTCCCACGAGAACTGCCGTGCCTGCTCCAGCGCGCCCGCCTCCAGGCGGACCCGCAGGTTGGGGTCCGTCACGACCCGGCCCAGGGCGGTGGCCCAGTCCTCGGGGTCGTGGCCGTCGATCAGCAGGCCGCTGTGCCGGTCGCGCACGACCGTCGTGAGCCCGCCGACGGCCGCGGCGACGACCGGGGTGCCGGTGGCCTGCGCCTCGGCGGCGACCAGCCCGAACGACTCGTTGTAGGAGGGGACCGCGACCGCGGTGGCGGCGGCGTACCAGCGTGCGAGCTCGGCCTGGCCCACCGGCGGCACGAAGCGGACGACGTCGTCGAGGCCCAGCTCGTGGGCGAGCGCGGCGAGCGACTCGGGCCGCTCCAGACCGCTCCCGGACGGCCCGCCGACCACGGGCACCACCAGGTGCCGGCGCAGGCCGGGCGAGCGCCGCAGGAGTACGGCGACCGCGCGCAACAGCACGTCGGGCGCCTTCAGCGGCTGGATCCGGCCCGCGAAGAGCAGCACGTGTGCGTCGGCGGGCAGCCCCAGCTCCAGCCGGGTCTCGGCGCGGTCCAGCGGCCGGAAGACCGACAGGTCGACGCCCGGGTGGACGACGTCGACGCGGGACGGGTCGGCGTCGTACAGCTGGACCAGCTGCCGCGCCTCGAGGTCGGTGTTGGCGATCAGCATGTCGGCCGCCTCGACGACCTGCTCCTCGCCGATGATCCGGGCGGCCGGCTCCGGGGTGTCGTCGGTGGCGAGAGCGTCGTTCTTGACCTTGGCCATCGTGTGCATCGAATGCACCAGCGGCACGCCCCAGCGGTCACGAGCCAGCGCGCCGACCTGCCCGGAGAGCCAGTAGTGGGAGTGCACGGCGTCGTAGTGCCCGACCGGCTGCGCCGCCTCGGCACGCAGCACCTCGCGGGCGAAGACGCACAGCTGACCGGGCAGCTCGAGCTTGGTCAGCCCCTCGAACGGCCCCGCGTGCACGTGGTGGACGGAGATGCCGTCGCCGGCCCCGACCACCGGTGGCAGCGCCGAGCTGGTCGCCCGCGTGAAGATGTCGACCTCGATGCCCCGGACCGCCAGCTGCCGGGCCAGCTCGATGACGTAGACGTTCATGCCGCCCGCGTCGCCCGTGCCCGGTTGGTCCAGCGGCGACGTGTGCAGGCTGATCATGGCCAGTCGCCTGATGCGCTCCACCGTGCTCCTCACCGTGTCTCGACCCGCCCTGTGCTGGGCGCAGTCCTCTCCCCCGAACCGCAACCACGAGGAGCGGTCGGGGATTCCCGCCGTGCTCAGATGGCCCAGTCCACTCAGGCTGCGTGCGCCCCGAGCCGGGCCCGGCGGCGTGACCGCCGTACGAGCGGTACCCAGACCAGCAGCGCGACCACGCCCAGGACCCCGTCGACCCGGGCCTCGTCCCCGAGCTCGTGCAGCACCATCAGCACCGACCAGGCGAGGACGGGGAAGCAGACGGCGACCACGGCGCTCAGCCACGCGGCCCGGGCGAGCCGGGCTCCCGCGCCGGCCACGCCGATCGCGAGCAGTGCCAGGCCGGCGCCGTACGCCGTACCGAGGACGGCGTCGCCGGCGCCGTTCACCGCGAGGATCCAGCGCACCACCCACACGAGTCCGCCGAGCGCGCCGCAGAGGTCGGCGAGGGTCCGCGGGGCCATGTGCTGCCTCCGATCGGGTCGGTGCCGGACGACGGGCCAGTGTGCCATCGGACGCTGCGCCCGACCAGAATGGACGGGTGAGCACTCGTCGTACCGCCGTCGTGACCGGAGCCAGCAGCGGGATCGGAGCGGCGACCGCGCGCGGTCTCGCGGCCCAGGGCTTCCACGTCTACTGCGCCGCGCGCCGCGCGGACCGGGTCGAGGCCCTCGCCGCGGAGATCGGGGGTACGGCGGTCGTGTGCGACGTGACGTCCGAGGAGTCGGTCGCCGCGCTCGCCGAGGTCGTGGGCGACCGCCTGGACGTCCTGGTCAACAACGCCGGCGGGGCCTTCGGCGGCTCGCCGGTGTCCGCCGCGGACAGCGACGAGTGGCGGCGGATGTACGAGGTCAACGTCATCGGCCTGATGCAGGTCACCCGCGCCCTGCTCCCCGCCCTGGTCGCCAGCGGCGCGGGCGCGATCCTCAACGTCGGGTCGACCGCCGGCCGGATCGCCTACGAGGGCGGCGCCGGCTACACCGCGGCCAAGCACGGCACCCAGGTCGTCACCGAGACCCTGCGCCTGGAGCTGTGGGACCAGCCGGTGCGGGTCATGGAGATCGCCCCCGGCATGGTGAAGACTGACGAGTTCGCGCTGGTGCGCTTCGACGGCGACCAGGAGAAGGCGGACGCCGTGTACGCCGGCGTCGCCGAGCCGCTGACCGCCGAGGACGTCGCCGACGCGATCACCTGGATGATCACCCGGCCCCCGCACGTGAACATCGACGAGCTCGTCCTGCGTCCTCGCGCTCAGGCATCCCAGCACAAGGTTCACCGCCAGGCCTGAGCCTGCGAAGGCCTGACGCGGTGAAGGTCGAGCGAGCCCCGCGGCTGAGGAACGAAGCCGCGACGGGCGTGTCGAGACCTATGAGCGGGGCGCCGTCACCTGCTGGCTGCGGGGGTCTCGACGGGCGCTCAGGACTCCGTCCTTCGCTGCTCGACCACCGGGCGGCCGCGACGGGCGTGTCGAGACCTATGACCAGCTGTCCGAGAAGCACCCGGGTGCTGTTTCCGGCTCAGGGGTCTCGACGGGCGCTCAGGACTTCGTCCTTCGCTGCTCGACCACCGGGGCGACTCGCTGCTCGACCACCGGGGCGACCCGCGCGGCCAGCACCAGTGCGCCGGCGACGAGCGCGGTGCCGACGACGGCGTCGAGCCAGTAGTGGTTCGCGGTCACCACGACCACCAGCAGCGTGACGATCGGGTGCAGGACCCACAGCCAGCGCCACCGGCTCCGGCAGACGGTCACCAGGACGACGGCCAGCAGCACGGCCCAGCCGACGTGCAGGCTGGGCATGGCGGCGTACTCGTTCGCGAGCTCGGAGACCGGCGTGCCGACGTACGCGCTGTTGCCGCCGACGCGGCCGGTGTCGACCATGCCGAGGCCGGCCAGCAGGCGGGGTGGCGTCATCGGTAGCCAGATGTGCAGCACCATCGCGACGGCGGTGGCGAGCACCAGCGCGCGGCGCGCCCACGTGTAGCCCGGGCGGTGGCGCACGTAGAGCCAGACCAGGACGCCGACCGTGATCGGGAAGTGCAGCAGGTAGTAGCGGTCGGCCAGCCCGACCAGATGGGGTACGCCGAGCGCCCACTCCTGCAGCGCCGCCTCCGACGGCAGCCGCAGGGTCCGCTCGAGGTCGAGCAGCGACCGCGCGTGGTCGTCGGCACCGTCGAGCCGGCCCGTGGCGACCATCCGACCGAGGTTGTAGAGCCCGAACAGGACGAGCACGAGGGCTGTCTCCCGCAGGGCCGGCACGTACCTGGCCCAGCGCTGGCGTCCCGCCGGCGGCGCGGTCGTCGGCGATGGCAGGACGTTCAGCACGCGCTCAACCTTACATTTGTAAAGTGGAGGGCGAAACGTGATTTCCGACCGTCCGAGAGGATGACGCCCGTGCCGACGAACACCGCCGACGCCCGGGTCTCCCGCACGCGAGCCGCCCTGGTGGCCGCCGTCGAGGAGGTGCTCGAGCAGGGGGCCTGGTCCGAGCTCACGATCGGCACGCTGTGCGCCCGCGCGCAGGTCAGCCGGCCGACCTTCTACCAGCACTTCTCCTCGACCGCCGACCTGCTGGGCGTCACCATCCGGCACCGGCTCGACGAGGCGCGCGCCCGGATGTGCGGCGCGCCCGACGGTCCCGAGGTCATCGCCGCGGCGTTGACGCGGCTGCACGCGGAGCGCGAGGAGTACGTCCGCCTCGCCCAGGAGCCCACGGTCTACGTCCAGGTCGAGGCGGCCTTCGAGGCCTGGCTGGCCGACCAGGTCCGGGCGGACTTCCCCGAGGCCGGCTCCGTCGCGGTCTCGTACGCCGCCGGCGGGATCGCGCGGGTCATGGGGGGCTGGCTCGCCTCCGGCGCCTCCGACGCGGAGCGCCCCAGCCCCGAGGAGCTCGCGCGGAGCCTGCGAGCACTCAACCGGGCGGTCCTGGGGACGTCGGACTGAGTCCCCATCAGACCGTCGGACGCTCAGGCGGGTGCGCGGTCCGGCGGGAAGCCGCCGGTCGCGATCGGCCCCCACGACCCGGGAGTGACCCGGAGCAGCGTCTTGCCCTGCCGGCGCATGGCCGCGCGGTACTCGTCCCAGTCGGGATGCTCACCCGAGATGCAGCGGAAGTACTCGACCAGGCCGTCCTCGGCCGCCTGGTCCGGCATGTCGACGACCTCGGCCGTCCCGTCGATCTGGACCCACGCGTCGTCCCACTCGTCGGAGAGGACGAGCACGGTCGCGGCCGGCCGCCGGCGCAGGTTGGTCACCTTCGCCCGGTCGGGGTAGGTCGAGACCACGATCCGCCCGTCGGCGTCGACCCCGCCCGTGACCGGCGAGACCTGGGGCGAGCCGTCCTGCTTCGTGGTCACCAGCAGCATCCGGTGCCGGGGCCGGACGAACTCCAGCAGCTGGTCGCGGTCGACGCGGGTGCTCGTGGCGATCCGGGGCATGCCTCCACCGTAGGCGGTCGGCGAGTGGCGCGGTCGTCCCAGGTTCATCACGGGATGCAGACCAGTTCGCACCTCCCACGGTGGGTACGCCGTGGGAGGCGCCGGCTCGTCTGCATACCGTGATGAGCCTGCGCCAACGCCGCTGAATCGGCGGCCAGCACCCGCGCCGGTAGACTCGCGGAGGCCCGATCGGGTCCTCGCACCCCACCGGAAGTGACGTCGTACCTCCATGTCTGCCTCCTCCGATTCAAACCGGACCGCCCGCACCGATCTGCGCAACGTCGCGATCGTCGCCCACGTCGACCACGGCAAGACCACGCTGGTCGACGCGATGCTGCGCCAGGCCGGCGCCTTCACCGCGCACCAGGCCGAGAGCGTCGCCGAGCGGGTGATGGACTCCGGTGACCTGGAGCGCGAGAAGGGCATCACGATCCTCGCGAAGAACACCGCGATCCACTACGCCGGCCCGGCGGCCGACGGCAAGCCGATGACGATCAACATCATCGACACCCCCGGACACGCGGACTTCGGCGGCGAGGTCGAGCGCGGCCTGTCCATGGTCGACGGCATCGTGCTGCTCGTCGACGCGTCGGAGGGTCCGCTCCCGCAGACCCGCTTCGTGCTGCGCAAGGCGCTGAACGCCGACATGCCGGTGATCCTGGTCGTCAACAAGACCGACCGCGGCGACGCCCGGATCGCCGAGGTCGTCGACGACACCTACGAGCTGTTCATGGACCTGCTCGACGACCAGCACAGCCAGGACGCGCTGGACTTCCCGGTGGTGTACGCCTCCGGTCGCGCCGGCGTCGCCGGCCTCGACCAGCCGGAGAACGGCGCGCTGCCCGACTCCCCCGACCTCGAGCCGCTGTTCAAGACGATCCTCGAGACGATCCCGGCTCCGACGTACGCCGAGGGCGCGCCGCTGCAGGCCCACGTCACGAACCTCGACTCCTCGCCGTTCCTCGGCCGGCTCGCGCTGGTCCGGGTCCACGAGGGCACCCTGAAGAAGGGCCAGCAGGTCGCGTGGATGAAGCGCGACGGCTCGGTCAAGAACGTCAAGATCACCGAGCTCCTCGTCACCGAGGGTCTCGAGCGCCAGCCGGGCGAGTCGGCCGGTCCCGGCGACATCGTCGCCATCGCGGGCATCCCCGAGATCACGATCGGCGAGACCCTCGCCGACCCGGAGAACCCGGTCGCCCTGCCGCTCATCCACGTCGACGAGCCCGCGATCTCGATGACCATCGGCACCAACACCTCGCCGCTCGTCGGCCGGGTCAAGGGCGCCAAGGTCACCGCCCGCCTGGTCAAGGACCGCCTCGACGCGGAGCTGATCGGCAACGTGTCGCTGCGCGTCCTCCCGACCGAGCGCCCCGACGCCTGGGAGGTCCAGGGCCGCGGCGAGCTCGCGCTGGCCATCCTGGTCGAGCAGATGCGGCGCGAGGGCTTCGAGCTCACGGTCGGCAAGCCGCAGGTGGTCACCAAGGAGGTCGACGGCAAGGTCCACGAGCCGTTCGAGCGCCTGACGATCGACGCGCCGGAGGAGTACCTCGGCACGATCACCGAGCTGCTCGCCGTCCGCAAGGGCCGCATGGAGGGCATGACCAACCACGGCACCGGCTGGGTCCGGATGGAGTTCATCGTCCCGGCCCGCGGCCTGATCGGCTTCCGCACCGACTTCCTCACCGAGACCCGCGGCACCGGCATCGCCCACCACATCTCGGAGGGCTACTTCCCGTGGGCCGGCGAGATCCGCTCGCGCAACAACGGTTCGCTGGTGGCCGACCGCGCCGGTGCGGCGACGGCGTACGCCATGACCTCGCTGCAGGAGCGGGGCGTGATGTTCGTCGACCCGACGACCGAGGTCTACGAGGGCATGATCGTCGGCGAGAACTCCCGCGCCGACGACATGGACGTCAACATCACCAAGGAGAAGCAGCAGACCAACATCCGGTCCGCCACCTCCGACAACTTCGAGAAGCTCATCCCGCCGAAGAAGCTGTCGCTCGAGCAGTGCCTCGAGTTCTGCCGCGACGACGAGTGCGTCGAGGTCACGCCCGAGACGGTCCGGATCCGCAAGGTGATCCTCGACCAGAACGAGCGGGCCAAGATCGCCTCCCGCGCCCGCAAGGCCAAGTAGCCCCCAGCACCGCCGAGTCGGCAGAAGTTGCGCCTCGAGTCGGCAGAAGTTGCAGACACACCGTCTACAACTTCTGCCGACTCGGCGATTTCAGGGGAGAGCGCGGCGGATCAGGTCGCCGGGGACCGAGGCGGGATCCTGGTACGCCTCGACCAGGAGTCGCAGGCCGATCAGCAGCGGCACGGACAGCATCAGGGGGTCGGCCTCGGGGAGCAGCTTCTCCGGGCGGTCCGCGTGCCAGGACGCCGGGTCCGCCAGGCGGAGCGCGCCGACGCTGGTCGTGAACGGACGCTCCTGGTTCAGGATCCGCTTGCGCCGCACCTCGTGCGAGTCGATGGACAGCCGCGCGACGCTCCACAGCTCGGGTTTGCCGGCCTTCTCGACCCAGCGCCCGAAGCCGAGGAACGCGGTCTCGACGACCTCCGAGGCGACGATGCCCGTCTCCTCCCGCAGCTCCCGGAGTACGCCGTTGGCCGCGATCGTCGCCATCAAGTCCGAGCTCGCACCGTCCAGGTCGTCCGGCTCCAGTGAGCCGCTGCTCGACGGGGCCAGCAGTCCCCCGCTCGACTCGTTCAGCTCCGACTGGGACACCACCACGACCCGCTGGTCGTTGGTGATGGCCACCAGCGACGTGCCGATGCCGTTCAGCAACCAGCTCTCCCCGAGATCGCGCAGCCGGCCGTGCCGGTCGACGTACAACGACCGGCCGAGGTCGGGAACGGGCTGACCCGAGCGGAGCGCGATCTTGCTCGCCATGATGTCGGACGCCAGGTGGTCCCAGTACCGCGCCCGGACCAGCCGCCACTGATCCGTGGCGAGCGCGTCACCGTCGCCGAGGTCGCTGTCCAGCCCGAGCAGCGGCCCGTTGTAGGTGTCGCGCCGCTTGATCCGCGTGCGCCGGTACTGCACCCCCGCCCGGAGCTCGTGCGGCAGGACGTAGCCCTCATCGGCGACGACGCCCGTGACCCCGCCGGCGGCGATGGCGGCGGTCGCGACGCGGTCCAGGAGGACGTGGTGCCGGTTCGCCACGATGAGGTCGTACCTCCCGGAGCCCTGGTACGTCGCGGCGAGATCGGCGTAGGGGTCCCCGTCCCGGTCGATGAACCGCAACGAGCGCAGGCTCTCCAGGTGCCGCTGCCACTCTCCCCACAGCAGGCCGAACGAGACCACGGCGAGCACGATGTTGACCGCCCGGGGCACCTCGGCCCAGACCCCCACCAGCCCGACGCAGGCGAGCACCAGGCTGAGCACGATCCAGCGCGCGTGGTCGAGGAGATCGACGAGGCGCAGCCACGTCGTGTGGACCAGACGCCGCACTCTCACCATGCCGCGCACCCTAGCGACCGCTCTGCCATGCTTCGGCGCGTGGACGACGAGGAGATGATCCAGTACGCGATCCCGGACTATCTGCTGATCAGCGGATGGATCGAGGTCGCGGCCTCGCTGCTGGTCGTGGTGGGTTGCCTGACCCTCGTGGGGAGGGGGCGACCGGCGACGATCGCGATCATCGGTGCCGTCCTCACCGGAATGGCGAGCCTCCTGTGCCTCGCCGCCTACCGCAGCACCGCCGACTGGTCGACGAGCGAGCGCTTCTGGGCGATGACGACCTACGCCCGGGGGTTCGGCCTGGCCCTCCTCGCCATCGCCCTCGTCCTGGCCATCCGCCGTCCCCGCTCCGTCAGGGCGTGAGCCGGGCGCCGGACTCGGTGTCGAAGACGTGCACCTTCTCGGGACTGGTGGTGAGGCGCACGACCTCGCCCTTGGCCAGCGACATCCGCGCGTCGATGCGCGCCACGATCTGCTGGAGTACGCCGCCCTCCCCGGCGGCGCCGGGAGCCGGTTCGGCGGGCGTGGCGTAGAGGAAGGCGTCGGCGCCGAGCTCCTCGACGACCGCGACCTTGACCGGGTAGCCCTCGTCGTCGTCGGCGGCCAGCCGCCAGGACTCGGGGCGTACGCCGAGGGTCACCGCGCCCGAGGCCCGCGCGGCGGCGCCCCGGTCGATCGGCAGCTGGTAGCCGTCCACGGTGGCGATGCCCTCGCCGGAGGTCTTGGCGGAGAGCAGGTTCATCGCGGGCGAGCCGATGAAGCCGGCGACGAACAGGTTGGCCGGCCGGTCGTACAGCGCGAGCGGGGTGTCGACCTGCTGCAGGATGCCGTCCTTGAGCACCGCGACCCGGTCGCCCATCGTCATCGCCTCGACCTGGTCGTGGGTGACGTAGACGGTCGTGATCCCCAGCCGCTGCTGCAGCGCCGCGATCTGGGTGCGGGTCGAGACGCGCAGCTTGGCGTCGAGGTTCGACAGCGGCTCGTCCATGCAGAAGACCTCGGGTTGGCGCACGATCGCGCGGCCCATGGCGACCCGCTGCCGCTGGCCGCCGGAGAGGGCCTTGGGCTTGCGCTCGAGGAACGCCTCCAGGTCGAGCAGCTTGGCCGCCTCGGCCACGCGCGCTCGCCGCTCGTCCTTGCCGACGCCGGCCATCTTCAGGGCGAAGGCCATGTTCTCGGCGACGGTCATGTGCGGGTAGAGCGCGTAGTTCTGGAACACCATCGCGATGTCGCGGTCCTTGGGCGGCAGGTGCGTGACCGCTCGGTCCCCGATCAGAATCTCGCCGGCCGTCACCTCCTCCAGGCCCGCGAGCATCCGCAGGGACGTCGACTTGCCGCAGCCGGACGGACCGACGAGGACCATGAACTCGCCGTCGCCGATCTCCAGGTTCAGGTCCGCGACCGCCGGGGTGTCCGAGCCGGGGTAGACGCGCTCCGCGTGCTGGTAGGTCACCGAGGACATGACCGGTCCTCCCTTCACCGGCAGGCACGTGCCGGACGATCCGTCGTGAATGGGGTGCAGGCACCGTACGACGTCCGCGTCAGCGCGTCTAGTGGAAGCGTTTCCACGACCCGTCCACACCAGCTACGCCACGCTGACCGGGATCCCTTGACAGGCAATGTGACGCATGCCATCGTCGGGAACGTCGATCAGTGGAAGCGCTCTCACAAGCCTTCCACCTCCGGCCCAGGACCCTCCGATCGACGCCGACCATCGCTGTCTCGTGCCAGTCAAGGAGTGTCACCGTGCGCTACACCATCTCTCGACCGGTCCGCCGGTCCCTCGCAGGCGCCGCCGTCGGCGTCCTCGTCCTCGGGCTGACCGCCGCCTGCGGTGGCGACGACGACCCGAAGCAGTCCGCCGACCAGGAGGACCTCGCCGCGGGCGACGCCATCACCATCACCACGTTCGGCGAGTTCGGCTACGACGCGCTCATCGAGCAGTGGAACGAGGAGAACCCCGACACCCAGGTCGAGCAGACCAAGGTGTCCAAGTGGGACGACTGGAAGGCCGAGATCACCACCAGCCTCCAGGCCGGAGGCAAGGGTCTCCCCGACGTCGTCGCCCTCGAGGGTGACTACATGCCCGCCGTGGTGGCCGCCCCGGACGTCTGGGTCGACCTGGCCCAGTCCGAGGTCGAGGGCCGCTGGCTGGAGTTCAAGGTCGACGAGGCCACGACCGACGACGGCCAGCTGCTCGGGTACGCGACCGACGCCGGCCCGGAGGCGATCTGCTACCGCAAGGACCTCTTCGAGGCGGCCGGCCTGCCCGGCGACCGCGAGGAGGTGGCCGCCCTGATGACCACCTGGGACGACTACTTCGCCCTGGGTGAGGAGTTCAAGAAGAACTCCGACGCCAACTTCTACGACGCCAGCGGCTCGATCGCGCAGGCCATGCTGAACCAGGTCGAGTTCCCGTTCGAGCAGGCCGACAACTCCGTCGATATCAGCAGCGACGAGTTGAAGAACGTCTGGGACACCGTCACCTCCCACACCGACCTCGGCAGCAAGGCCGTCCAGTGGAGCCCCGACTGGACCGCGGCGTTCAAGAAGCCGGGCAACGCCACCGTCGCCTGCCCCGGCTGGATGCGCAACAACATCAAGGAGAACACCGGCGACCCGGCTCCCGACGGCGTCGTCTGGGACATCGCCGACGTCTTCCCGGGCGGAGGCGGCAACTGGGGCGGCTCGTACCTCACCATCCCCAAGAGCTCGACCCACCAGGCCGAGGCGCTGGAGTTCATCACCTGGATCACCGCGCCCGAGCAGCAGGCCAAGGTGTTCGAGCTGACCGGGAACTTCCCGTCGCAGGTCGAGGCGCTCCAGTCCGAGACCGTCCTCGCGGCCACCGACGAGTACTTCAACAACGCGCCGGCCGGTGAGATCTTCTCCAACCGCGCCGCGGCGATCACGGTCCAGCCCTACCACGGGCCGCTGTACTCCGACATCCTGCAGAAGTTCCAGGACGCCATCAACCGCGTCGACCAGGGCACCGACCCGGACAAGTCCTGGGCGACCTTCGAGCAGGACGTCGCCTCGCTCCAGTGACCGAGCAGGCGTGACCGGACCGTCGGGCCGCCCGGGGCTCTCCCCCGGGCGGCCTGGCTCACCCCGCACGGACCCGTGCACCCGACGAACTGCCAGGAGGGGCGTCGATGCTCACCGATGACCGGCCAGGCCCCGGCGCCGACACCGCCGAGTCCGGGAGTACGACGCCCCCGAGCCCGCCGCGCGACGTACGCCTGATCCGCCGGCGGCGCCGGTCCCACTGGGACCTGAAGCTCTCGCCGTACCTCTACATCTCGCCGTTCTTCATCCTCTTCGCCCTGGTCGGGCTCTTCCCGCTGCTCTACACCGGCTACCTGTCGGTGCACGACTGGGACAAGCTCTACCGCCAGCGCGGCGAGTTCACCGGCATGGAGAACTTCGAGTTCGTCCTCACCGACCCGATCTTCCGCAAGGCGCTGGTCAACACCTTCAGCATCTTCCTGATGTCGTCGGTGCCGCAGATCGTCGTCGCCGTCGGGGTCGCGGCGCTCCTCGACAACCAGCTCCGCGCCCGCACCTTCTGGCGGATGAGCGTGCTGCTGCCGTTCGTCGTCGCCCCCGCGGCGGCCGCGCTCATCTTCGGCAGCCTCTTCGCCGACCAGTCGGGCCTGATCAACGCCGCGCTCCGCGAGCTCGGGCTCGAACCCATCCGCTGGCACGTCGACCGGCTGTGGAGCCACGTCGCCATCTCGAGCATGGTCAACTGGCGCTGGACCGGCTACAACACCCTGATCCTGCTGGCCGCCATGCAGGCCGTGCCGCGCGAGCTCTACGAGTCCGCGGCGCTCGACGGCGCCGGACGGCTGCGCCAGTTCTGGTCGATCACGCTCCCGATGATCCGCCCGACGATGATCTTCGTCATCGTCACCAGCACCATCGGCGGCCTGCAGATCTTCACCGAGCCCCGCCTCTTCGACGACTCGATGAGCCGTGAGGGCGGCGCGGACCACCAGTACATGACGGCCGCGCTCTACATCTACGACCGCGGCATCGTCGACGGCTTCTACGGCCGCGCGTCGGCGGCCGCCTGGCTGCTCTTCCTGATCATCGTCGCGATCGCGCTGCTCAACTTCGTCCTGACCCGCTACCTCACCAGGAGGTCGTCATGAGCCAGCGCCGTCCCGGCTGGGTCGTCTACGGCCTGCTCGCCGCCTTCGTGATCGGCTCCGCCCTCCCCCTCTACTGGTCGTTCGTGATCGGCTCGCACACCAAGGCCGAGGCCATGGAGATGCCGCCGCCGCTGTTGCCGGGCGGGCACTTCCTGGAGAACGCGGGCCGGGTCTTCGACACCATCGACTTCTGGCAGGCGATGGCCAACAGCATCATCGTCTCGACCGCCTGCGCGGCCTCGGTCGTGCTCTTCGCGACGCTGGCCGGCTACAGCTTCGCCAAGCTGCGCTTCCGCGGCAGCAACGCCCTGATGGGCTTCGTCATCCTGACCATGGCGGTCCCGACCCAGCTGGCGATCGTGCCGCTCTTCATCATCATCACCGACTACGGCCTGTACGACACGCTGATGGCGGTCGCCCTGCCCTCCCTGGTCACGGCGTTCGGCGTGTTCTTCATGCGGCAGTACCTCCTCGACGCGATCCCCGACGAGCTGATCGAGGCGGCGCGTGTCGACGGCGCCTCGATGATCCGCACCTTCTGGACGGTGGCCGTCCCGGCCGCCCGCCCGGCGATGGCGATCCTCTTCCTGTTCACCTTCATGACGGTCTGGACCGACTACATGTGGCCGCTCGTCGCCCTGAAGGACAACCAGACCCTCCAGGTCGCGCTGGACGAGCTGGCCATCAGCGGCCAGGGCCAGACCACCGACTACGCGCTCGTCCTCTGCGGCACCGGGCTCGCCACGATCCCGCTGCTGATCCTCTTCGTCCTCTCCGGCCGCCAGCTGGTCGCCGGCATCATGCAAGGAGCCGTGAAGGGATGAACTCCACCCCACTCCAGACAGCGCCCACCACCACCGGGCCGCTGGTCTTCCCGCCCGCCTTCCTCTGGGGCGCCGCGACCGCGGCGTACCAGATCGAGGGCGCCACCGCCGAGGACGGGCGTACGCCGTCGATCTGGGACACCTTCGCGCGGGTCCCCGGCGCCGTGCTCGGCGGCGACACCGGCGACGTGGCCTGCGACCACTACCACCGGGTCCCCGAGGACGTCGCGCTGATGCGCTCGCTGCACCTCAACGCCTACCGGTTCTCCACCGCGTGGCCGCGCGTCCGCCCCGACGGCGGAGCGCCCAACCGGGCCGGCGTCGACTTCTACACCCGGCTGGTCGATGAGCTGCTCGGCAACGGCATCACGCCCTGGGTCACGCTCTACCACTGGGACCTCCCGCAGGCTCTCGAGGACGCGGGCGGCTGGACGAACCGCGACACGGCGTACCGCTTCGCCGAGTACGCCCTCACCCTGTACGACGCCCTCGGCGACCGCGTGCCGTACTGGACCACCATGAACGAGCCGTGGTGCTCGGCGTTCCTCGGCCACACCGGCGGCCAGCACGCCCCCGGCCGCCAGGAGGGTGTCGCCGGGGTCGTGGCCGCCCACCACCTGATGCTCGGGCACGGCCTGGTCATCGACGAGCTGCGCCGGCGCGGCACCACCGCCGAGCTGGGCATCACGCTCAACCTCACGGTCGCCGACCCCTTCGACCCGGCCGAGCCGGCCGATGTCGACGCGGCCCGCCGCGTCGACGGCTTCTTCAACCGGGTCTTCCTCGACCCGATCCTCCGCGGCCGGTACGCCGACGACCTGGCCGGCGACACCGCGGGCATGACGTTCGACGGCAAGGCGTGGCACGACTTCGTGCAGGACGGCGACCTCGCCCTGATCAGCACGCCGATCGACGTGCTGGGCGTGAACTACTACCACGGCGACGCGGCATCGGGCCGGGTCGTCGAGGACGGGACCCAGCTGCTGGGCGCGCGGGTGGAGCACCCGTCGCGGCCGGTCCTCTCGCCGTACCCGGGCGGCGGCGACATCCGCTTCCCGCGGCGCGGCCTGCCGGTCACCGGGATGGACTGGGAGGTGCAGCCCGAGGGGCTGACCCGGCTGCTGGTCCGGCTGCGGGACGAGTACGCCGCGCCCCCGCTCTACATCACCGAGAACGGCGCGGCGTACGACGACGAGGTCGGCCCCGACGGGACGGTCGACGACCTCGAGCGGCTGCGGTTCATCGACGCGCACCTGCGGGCCACCCACGACGCGATCGAGCAGGGCGTCGACGTGCGCGGCTACTTCGCCTGGTCGCTACTGGACAACTACGAGTGGGCCTACGGCTACCGCCAGCGGTTCGGCATCGTGCACGTCGACTACGACACCCAGGTGCGTACGCCGAAGGCCAGCGCCCGGTTCTACGCCGAGGCCGCGCGCACCGGACGCCTTCCGGAGGGGACCCCGTGAGGTCGGTAGCGTGGCTCGGGTGAACAGCCGCAACGGCCTCGGCCCCGGGGGCTCGCCCACCCTCGACGAGGTCGCGCGGCTGGCGGGGGTCTCGCGGGCGACCGCGTCGCGGGCCATCAACGGGGGCAACCGGGTCAGCGCCGCGGCCCAGTCGGCGGTCGACGCCGCCGTGCGCACGCTCGGCTACACGCCCAACCCGGCGGCCCGCAGCCTGGTGACGCGCCGTACCGACTCCGTGGCGCTCGTCGTCCCCGAGCCGGACGAGCGGGTCTTCACCGACCCGTTCTTCGCCCACACCCTGCGCGGCGCGACCCGGGTGCTCAACGAGCGCGACGTCCAGCTGGTGCTGCTGCTCGCGCGCCCGGGCGACGAGGAGCAGCGGATGCTGCGCTACCTCCGCAACCGGCACATCGACGGCGCCCTCGTGGTCTCCCACCACCGCAGCGACAGCCTCGCCGACCACCTCGCCGCGCTCGACCTGCCGTGCGCGTTCGTCGGCCGGCCGTGGACCAGCGCCGACAAGGTCGCGTACGTCGACACCGACAACATCGCCGGCGGTCGCGAGGCCACCCAGGCGCTCGTCGACCGCGGCTGCTCGCGGATCGGCACGGTCGCCGGCCCCGCCGACATGACGGCCAGCGTCGACCGGCTCGACGGCTGGTACGCGGCGATGCGCACCGCCGGTCTCGCCGACGACGCGGTCGTGCACGGGGACTTCACCGAGGCCGGCGGGGAGCGGGCGGCCGCCGCCCTCCTCGAGCGGCACCCCGACCTCGACGGCATCGTGGTCGCCTCCGACCTGATGGCCGCCGGCACCCTGAAGACCCTCGCGACCCTCGGCCGGCGGGTGCCCGACGACGTCGCCGTGATCGGGTACGACGACCTCGGCGTCCACGAGCGGACCGAGCCGGCGCTCACCACGATGCGCAACCCGATCCGCGAGATGGCCGAGCAGGCCACCCGGCTGCTGCTCGAGCAGGTCGACGGCGAGCGCCCGGCCGCCGCCATGCGGGTGATCTTCCCGCCCTCCCTGGTCCGCCGCGGGACGGCCTGAGCCGGGGCGGCGGGGAGGGGCGGGGTCTCGGGGCCCGCCCAACCGCCGCAATTGCGGCCTCCGGACAGGGTTTCGCGCGGCAGCCCTGTCCAACGGCCGCAATTGCAGCCTGCCGACAGGTTCCCGCAACGCCAGCCCGCTCAATCGCCGCAATTGCAGCCCCCGGACAGACCAGCGCGCCCCCCACCCTGCCCAGCCACCGCAATTGCAGCCCCCGGACAGACCAGCGCGCCCCCACCCTGCCCAACGGCCGCAATTGCAGCCTCCGGGCGGCCCCGCGCGGGCGCCTACTCCCTCCGGTCGTGGCCCGCCCGCTCCAGGACCCGGTACGCCGCGATGCTGTCGGGCGCGAAGACCGAGTCCTGCTGCAGGCACAGCACCTCGGGCCGGCGGAAGAGCTCGCTCCCCCACATCTCGTGGTCGAGGTAGAGCTCGACGAAGGCGAGCCGGCGCGATTCGTCGAGCCGGCGCCCGGTCGGGAGCTGGCCGGGCTCGCGCATCGGGGCGTTCTCCCGCTCGAGGAGCACCCGGTCGCAGGTCATCCGGCGCGCGCCGTACGTCGCGTCGAAGGCGTCGGCGAGGACCCCGACCACCTCGTCCACGGCCGCCGAGGCGGCAGCCGCGTCGAGGCCCTCGGGCCGGTCGAGCACGACGACGTACTTCTCGGCGCAGAGCGCGGGACCGGACCGCTCGCGGATCACGGTCTCCTCGACGTCGAAGCGCCGCAGGTCCCGGAGGAAGTTCTGGTGGTCGTGCGCGAGCATCCCGCCGACGTCGCGCGAGAACTCCATGCCCGGCGGCTCGTAGCGCATGGTCGCGTAGCGCCAGAGGTCCGGCACCCGGCCGAACCCGCCGGTGAGGTCCCACTGCCCGACGAGCAGGTTGGTGTGGTAACCGACGACCTCCGGCATGTCGCGGAACGTCGTGACCGCCCACGGGCTGTGCACGCCGAGGTAGTGCGCCTCGGACTCCTCACGTGGGCGCAGCGCGCTCGGCTGGAACTGCATGACCCGCTTGGCCCAGGGGACCGCGACAGCACTCATGGTGGCAACGTAATCTGCCAACCATTCGTTTGGAAAGCCTCAGGCCTCCGTCGCCTCGACCGCCGGCGGGGTCGCCAGCAGACTCGCCACGGCGTACGTCGAGAGCTCGGCGACGACCTCCTCGGCGGAGATCGAGCCGCGCGGGTCGTACCAGTAGTGGATCCAGTTCGCCATGCCGAAGACGGCGCGCGCGGCGAACGTCGAGTTCACGCCCGGTCGCAGCAGGCCCTCCGCGGCGGCGCGATCCACCAGGTCGCGGAAGTCCTGGTCGTACTCGTGCTGGGCCTGGACGATCTCGGCCGCGCGATCGGGGCTCAGCGCCCGGAAGTCGCGGAAGAAGATGATCGAGTCGGCGGAGTGCTCGAGCGAGCGCCGCATGTGTCCCTCGATGAACGAGCGCAGCGCCGCGACCGGGTCGTCGGCCAGCTTCCGCCACTCCGGGTCCGCGGTGATGATCCGCTGGTGGTTGCGCTGGATGATCGCGAAGAGCAGATCCTCCTTGGTGTCGATGTAGTGGTACATGCTGCCCTTGAGGATCCCGACCTCGTCGGCGATCTCCTGCAGGCTCGTCGCGTCGTACCCCTTGCGGCGGAAGATCGACGCGGCCGCGTCGATGATCAGCTCGGTCCGGTCGAACCGGCGCTGGGTGCGCTTGCCCGAGTCGGCCTCCGCCACGTTCTGGTCATCGGACCGCTTCTTCACCGTGCTCCTCGTATCCCTCGAACCAACCGGTCGATTGTCGCAGACCCTCCGACCCCGACGCGACTCTCGTCCCGGTCGCCGCGAGCCGCCCGGACTCCACCCTAATCTGCCAACCATTCGTTTGAATAAGGTGCCGAAAAGTCTTGTCGGCGCCGATCCGGTGTGATCTGATGCACAGGCGCATTGATGCACATCATTAGCCTCGTGGGACTCCTCGGGCCTCGCTTCGCAGCCGCCCCCGGACCCACCACCGCCCGAAAGGACGACCCCGATGACCAGCTCCGCCACCGCGGCCTCGACCTCCGCCGTCGACGCCGACGAGCGGCCGGCCGACGTCGTCCTCGAGGCCGCGTCGGTGACGTTGCGCTACGGCAGCGTCACCGCCCTGAAGGACGTCTCCTTCACCGTGCGCAGCGGTGAGGTCGTCGCGCTGGTCGGCCCGAACGGGGCCGGCAAGACCTCGCTCTTCAACTGCGTCAGCGGCTTCTCCCGCCCCAGCGAGGGCACGCTGACGTTCGCCGGTCTCGACCTCGGCACCGCACGCCGCCACGCGATCGCGCAGGCCGGGGTCGGCCGTACCTTCCAGAACCTCTCGCTGTTCCCCGGGGCGACCGTCATGGAGAACGCCCTCGTGGGCCGGCACCCGCTGATGCGCTCCAGCATCGCCGGGAACCTGCTGCGCTGGCGCCGCTCGCGGGCCGAGGACGTCGCGCACCGCGAGGCGGTCGCCGACGTACTCGACCTGCTCGGCCTCTTCGACCTGCGCAACACCGAGGTCGGAGGCCTGCCGTACGGCACCCGCAAGCGGGTCGAGCTGGCCCGCGCCCTCGCCTCCGAGCCGCGCCTGCTGCTGATGGACGAGCCGGTGGCCGGCATGAACCCGACCGAGACCGCGGAGCTCACCGAGACGATCGGCCGGGTCCGCGCCCAGCGCGACCTGGCGATCCTCGTCGTCGAGCACGACATGGCCATGGTCATGGAGGTCGCGGACTGGATCACCGTCCTGGACTTCGGCCAGGTGATCGCCCAGGGCCGGCCCGCCGCGATCCGCGACAGCGAGGCCGTCCGCGAGGCCTATCTCGGCAACTCCGTGTCCCTCGACGCGGAGCACACCCCCGACCACCTCTCCCCCCTCTCCGAGGAGATCTGACATGCGGGACCTGGTCCAGCTCGTGGTGAGCGGCGGCGCGCTCGGCGCGGTGTACGCGCTCGTCGCCGTCGGCTTCGTGCTGATCTACAAGTCCACCGGCCAACTGAACTTCGCCCAGGGCGACGTGATGGCGATGGGCGCGTTCCTCGTCTACTGGTTCGGCCCCGGGCGCTTCGAGCTCCCGTTCGGCCTGGCCGTGGCGCTGGCGATCCTCGGGGCCGCCGTCTTCATGGTCTTCATCCAGTGGGCGCTCGTGCGCCACCTCGCCGCCCATTCACACGAAGCCGTGCTGATCGGGACCCTCGGGTTGGGCATCCTGATCCGGGCGGTGCTGACCGCGGCGTTCGGCACCGACAAGCTCGGCATCGGCGACCCGTGGGGCGACTCGACCCTGAGCGTCGCCGGGGTCACCATCACCACGTCGAGCATCCTGGCGATCCTGGTCACCGGCATGGTCATCGGCGCGATGGCGATCTGGTTCCGCCGCAGCCGCACCGGCGTCTCGATCACCGCGATGTCGCAGGACCCCGTCGCCGCCTCGGCCCTCGGCGTGAACACCCGGCTGATGACCGCCGTCGTCTGGGCGACCGCCGGGGCGCTCGCCGTGCTCGCCGGGGTGTTCCTCGCCGGCTACCCGCGCTCGATCGACCCACACATGGGCCTGATCGCCCTCGCCGCCTTCCCCGGAGCCGTGCTCGGCGGCTTCGACTCGCTCAACGGCGCCGTCGTCGGCGCCGTCTCGATCGGGATCATCCAGACCGTCATCGCCGGCTACGAGGGCCCGTGGTCCGGGGTCGTGGGTCACAACTTCCACGTGATCGTGCCCTGGCTGGTGCTCGTCGTCGTGCTCCTCGTCCGCCCCCAGGGACTGTTCGGAACGAAGAGGGTCATCCGTGCCTGAGACCGCTGCCGCCACCCCGTCCACGACCGTCGAGGGCGACGGCCCGGCCGACGCCGCGTCGCCGGCCGGCGCCCCCGCCGTACGGCGCCTCGACCCGCGCGAGTCCCGCGCGCACGTCACGCTGCTCGGCACCGCCGGCGGCAAGGTCGCCGCCCTGATCACGCTGGTCGCCGCCCTCGGCGTCCTCGCCTCCGGGCAGGAACGCCTCCTCTCGGTCCTCAACTTCGGGCTGATCGCCGCCGTCGCGGCCATCGGGCTCAACCTCGCCATGGGGACGACCGGGATCATGTCGCTCGGACATGCCGTCTTCGTCGGCTTCGGGGCGTTCACCGCCGCGGTCCTGGGCGACCACGGCGTGCCGTTCCTGCTCGCCGCCGTGGCCGCGATGGTCGTCGCCCTGCTCGCCAGCCTCACGATCGGGCCGCTGGCCCTCCGGCTGTCGGGGCTCTACCTCGCGGTGGGCACGATCGGCATCGCGTACGTCGGCGAGCACCTGTTCGTGAACCTGCGCAGCCTCACCGGCGGCGGCGCCGGCCGGATCGTCGAGGCGCCGAGCCTGTTCGGCATCGAGATGTCGCAGAGCTCGGTGCTCGCCGGCCGGCTGGTGACCAGCGACATGAAGTGGTTCGCCCTGCTGCTCGTGGTCGTCACCCTGGTCGGCGTCTGCGTGGCCTCGCTGCTCCGCCTGCGCTGGGGCCGCGCCCTGGTGGCGATCCGGGACAACGAGAACTCGGCCGCCGCGGCCGGTATCGCCGTGACCCGCGCCCGGGTGACCGCGTTCGCGCTGTCGGCCGCGCTCGGCGGGCTGTCGGGGGCACTGCTCGCGGGCTACCTGCGCTTCCTGAACCCGGAGAGCTTCGGGCTGGAGCAGAGCATCCAGTTCCTCGCCATGGTGGTCATCGGCGGCCTCGGCTCGGTGAGCGGCGCCGTCGTCGGCGCCGTGCTGATCACCGCCCTCCCCACCATCCTCACCGAGGTCTCGCTCCGCCTCGGCCTGGTCGAGGCGGCCAGCGGCACCTCGAGCAGCTTCAACACCGGCACCCTCGCGCTCGTCGCCTACGGCCTCGTGATCGTGATGGTCATGGCGCTGGCCCCCCGGGGCATCGCGGGCGGACTCGGCCGGCTCGCCCCTCTCCTCCGCGGTCGCGGACCGCGCGCTCCACGGACCTCGGCGTGACCGCCGGTCACTCCGCACCCCACCCGCACCCGAGTCGAAGGAACACGGCCATGCACCAGCTCCGCCGCCCACTCATCGCCGGCCTCGCCGCCCTCGCGATCGCCACCTCGGCCTGCACCGCAGCGCCGAGCGACAGCTCCTCCGACGGTGGGCTCGCCACCGGCAACGGCGTCACGGACGACACGATCACCGTCCTGTCGCTGACCGATCTCTCGGGGCCGGCGGCGTCGGGCGGCAAGCCCGTCCAGGCCGGCATCGAGGCGTACTTCGACCACCTCAACGAGGAGGGCGGCATCGACGGGCGCACCATCGAGCTGAAGACCGTCGACCACCAGTACAACCCCCAGCTCGCGGTGCAGTCGTACCAGGCCGACAAGAACGACATCGCGGCCCTGATCACCTACGGCACGCCGACCACCGACGCGATCCGGCCGTTCACCGCCGACGACCAGGTGCTCTCGCTCGGCTTCAAGGGGCCGTACGCCGAGGACAACACCTTCGCCCAGGGCACGGCCTTCGAGGTCGACACCGCCAACCTGCTCAGCCACGTCCTCGACGAGGACCCCGACGCCAAGGTGGGCGTCATCTACCAGGCCGACGCGATGGGCGACGCGATCCTGCGTGGCGTCGAGGCGGTCAGCGAGGAGACGGGGCTCGAGGTCGTCGCCGAGGCCAGCGCCGACGCCACCGCGACCGACCTCACCGCCCAGGTGACCTCGATGCGCAAGGCCGGCGCCGACACGGTGGTGCTCGGCGTCGGACCCGGCGGCACGATCGCGGGCGTCGGTGCCGCGTCCGCCCTCGGGTACGACGCGAAGCTGCTCTCGCCCGGGACGGCGTACAACCGCGCCCTCCTCGACCTGCCCGTCGGGCCGGCGATGGAGAAGAACATGACCGTGTCCTGCTCCTACCCGCTGTGGGACGACGAGTCGCCGGGCAACGCCACCTTCCACGAGGCGCTCGACCCCTCGGTCTCGCCCCAGGGCACGATCGTGCTGGGCTGGATCGCCGGTCAGACGATCGCCGGCTTCATCGAGCAGGCGATCGAGGACGGGGACGTCACGCCCGCCGGCATCGTGAAGGCCGCCCAGCAGGCGACCATCTCGACCGACGGCCTGACGCCGGACATGACGTACGGCAAGGACATCAACGACCGCACGCCGTTCCGCGAGAGCCGGATCTGCGGCGTCACCAAGGACGAGGACGACGGCGTGACCCTGCTCGCCGACTGGGCCGAGAGCCCCGCCGCGACCAACGTCTCGCTCGACTGAGCGCACCCGGACCGGCCCACCCACGACGAGAGGCACCCAGATGCTCGAGGTGCAGGACCTGACGGTCACCTATCCCGGAGGCGCCGAGGCGCTCCGGGGGGTCGGGCTCAGCGTGCCGACCGGCGAGGTGACCACCGTGCTCGGCGCGAACGGCGCCGGGAAGACCAGTCTCCTCCGCGCCGTGGGCGGGCTGCTCCCGCAGTACCGCGCCGCGATCCGGTCCGGCAGCATCACCCTGGACGGCAAGCCGATCCACGCGCTGCCGCCCTGGGCGCTGGTCCGGCTCGGGCTGGCCCAGGTGCTGGAGGGCCGGCACATCTTCACCGACCTGTCGGTGCGCGACAACCTCCTGGTCGGCGGGCAGGGCCTGGGCCGCGCCGAGCTGGCGGAGGCCGTGGAGCGCACGTTCGAGCAGTTCCCCGTGCTGCGCGAGAAGGCCGATACCAGCGCCGGCTACCTGTCCGGTGGCGAGCAGCAGATGCTCGCCATCGGGCGGGCCACGCTGAAGAAGCCGCGGGTGCTGCTCCTCGACGAGCCCAGCCTCGGCCTGTCGCCGCTGATGATGGAGCGGATCGGCGTCGTGGTGGCCGAGATCGCGGCGAGCGGGGTCACGGTCCTGCTCGTCGAGCAGAACGCCCGGCTCGCCCTGAGCATCAGCCGGCAGGCGGTGGTCCTGGCCAACGGCCGGGTCGTCGCCGCCTGTCCCGCGCACGAGCTGCTCGACGACGACAAGCTGTCGGCCGCCTACCTCGGCGGCGGCCTCGTCGCGACCTGACGGACCCTAGGAGACGATCCGGATCACGTCGTCGACGCCCGCCCGCTCGGTGCGGAAGGCGTTGGCGGGGTGGTCCGGATCGGCGTACCCGAAGGACACCGCGCAGACCACCAGCCGGTCCTCGGGCAGCGCGAGCAGCTCCCGCACGCCGTCGGAGTACATGGCGATCGCCGCCTGGGCGATCGAGTCGATCCCGCGGGAGCGGAGCGCCAGCAGCAGGGTGGCGACGTACCCGCCGCAGTCGACGGCCCCGTACGTCCCCTGCTCGCGGTCGGTCGTCACGATCGCCACGTGGGGCGCCCCGAAGAAGTCGAAGTTCCGCATCGTCTGGCGAGCGCGACCCTCCCGGTCGTGCCGCTCGATGCCGAGACTGGCGTAGAGCGCGAAGCCGCTGGTACGGCGCCGCTCGTCGTACACGCCGCTATAGCCGGCCGGCAGGTCCAGGTCGGACGACGGCGCGGACCCGGCGACGTGGGCCGCGAGCCCGGTCGCGAGGTCCCGGGTCGCGTCGCCCCGGGTGACGACCGCCTGCCAGGGCTGGGTGTTGCACCACGAGGCGGTCCGCTGCGCGAGGCCGAACACCTCGCGCACCGTCTCCTCGGGCACCTCCTCCGGGCCGTACGCCCGGCAGCTGTAGCGCTCCGCCAGGAGCGCGTCGAGGGAGGCGGTCACCGGACGGCCGCCGGCGCGCCGGTGATCAGCGGGACGACCACCTGGGTGTCGTACCAGGTCGACACCGTGCGGATCGCTCCGTCCTCGACGTCGATCACGTCGAACGCCGGGAAGGTCAGCTGCGTCCCGTCGCGGAGCCGGCCGCGGAAGGTGATCTCGACGGCGGCCCGCGAGCCGTCCACCAGGATGCGGGTGGGACGGTCCTCGTGCTCGTCGTACTGCGCCACGATCGCGCGGTAGAGCCGGGTCACGTCGTCCACCCCCGACGCCCCGAGCAGCTCGCCCTGGCGGATCGTCACCTCGGGGTGCAGGGTCGCGGCGAAGGCCTTCCAGTCCCGGGCGTTCACCGCGGCGAAGTAGCGCGTCACGAGGTCCCGGATCGCGTCCTCCGGCGTGGTCGCCGGCGCCGCCGTCGCCTCCGCGCGCAGGTGCCGGCGGAGCACCTTGCCGTTGGCGCTGCGAGGCAGGGCCGCTCGTCGTACCTCGATCACGCGGGGGACCTTGTAGCCCGCGATCCGCTCGCGCAGACCCGCCTCGAGCGTGGCGGCGGTGACCTCGTCGTCGTCCACGACGACATAGGCGTACGGCGTCTCGCCCCACCGCGCGTGGGGTACGCCGACGACCGCGCACTCGACCACGCCGGGAAGCGCCTCGAGCGCCCGCTCGATCTCGGCGGGGACGACGTTGATGCCGCCGGTGATGATCATGTCCTTGAGCCGATCGACGACGTAGAGGTAGCCCTCCTCGTCCATGGTGGCGACGTCGCCCGTGGCCAGCCAGCCGTCGCGCAGCGACCCCGGGTCCGGAGCACCGTCGACCCAGTAGCCCGTCATCACCGCGGGTCCGCGCAGCCAGAGCTCGCCGGGTTCCCCGGCCGGGCAGTCGGTGCCGTCGGGGGCGACGACCCGCGACTCGGTCATCATCATCGGCCGGCCGATCGAGCCGGGCTTGCGGTCGATGTCCTCGGGTCGCAGCGCGGTCGCGACGCCGGACGACTCGGTCAGGCCGTAGCCCTGCGAGAGCCGGATGCCCCGGTCGCTGAGCAGCCGCATCAGCTCGGGCGTGACCATCGCGCCGCCGGCGGAGACCGTGGTCAGCGACGACACGTCGGTCGACTCGACGTCGGGGTGGGCGACGATGGCCTGCCAGACGGCCGGCACCGCCATGAAGACGGTGATCCGGTCCTCCTCGAACCGGCGCAGCGCGCGACCCGGGTCGAAGGCCGCGTCGACGACCGTCATCCCGCCCGCGACGACGGTCGCCAGCCACGAGGCGAGGATGCCGGCGGAGAACGCCAGCGGGTACGGCACGTAGGTCCGGGTGTCGCGGTTCCAGCCGTCGTTGACGATCCGGTCGTGGGCCATCGCGACGATGCTGCGGTGGCTGACGGCGACGCCGCGCGGGCGGCCCGTCGTACCGGAGGAGTAGAGCAGGACGGCGATGTCGTCGAGCTCGCGGACGACCCGCGTCGGCGTACCGCCCGTCCAGTCGGCCGGCACCGGGTGGCGCAACGCGATCGCCAGCTCGGCCGCGACGGCGGCGGCGGTCGCGGCGTACGTCTCGTCGTGGCTGAGTACGACGGCGCCGGCGTCGCGCAGCTGGTCGGCGGCCTCCGTGGCGTGCAGGCGATGGTTCACCGGGACGACGATCGCCCCGGCGGCGAACCCGGCCAGCACGCTGACGCAGAACTGCCGGGAGTTGGCCGTCAGCACGCCCACCCGGTCCCCCGGCCGCACGCCGAGCCCGACGAGCCGGGTCGCCTCGCTCCGCGCCGCCTCCAGCAGCTGCGTCCAGGTCAGGTCACCGTCGTCGTCGCGGACCGCCACGGCGTCGCCGCGGCGCTGCGCCCAGTGCTCGACCGGCCTCAACACGTCCATGCCCACCCACTCCTGATCGCCTGGCGTCATCGTGACCGGCGCCACGTTACACAACCAAACGGATGGTAGTCTGATGCTTCGATTCATGATCATATTGCCGTCGGACGCTGCGCCGCCAGCGCGGCCGGGACAGGAGCACGCAGATGACCACGGACCTCGCCCTCGGGATCGGACTCGGCTACTGGCAGGGCAGCCCCCGGGACGAGACCGACACGGTCGTCGCGGCGGAGGCGCTCGGCTACGACTCCGTGTGGGTCGGCGAGGCGTACGGCTCCGACGCCTTCACCCCGCTGACCTGGTACGCCGCCCGCACCTCGCGGATCGGACTCGGCACCTCGATCGCCCAGATCGACGCCCGCACCCCGGCCAACGCGGCGATGACCGCGATGACGCTCGACGCCCTGAGCGGCGGCCGGCTGCGCCTGGGCCTGGGCGTCTCTGGTCCCCAGATCATCGAGGGCTGGTACGGCCGGCCGTTCCCCCGCCCGCTCGCGCGCACCCGCGAGTACGTCGAGGTGCTCCGCGCGATCTGGGCACGCGAGCAGCCGGTCACGCACGAGGGCGAGTTCTACCCGCTCCCCTACCCGGGCGGCGCCGGGCTGGGCAAGCCGCTCAAGCTCATCACCCAGCCGCTGCGTTCCGACCTCCCGATCTACCTCGGCGCGCAGGGGCCGAAGAACACCCAGCTGGCCCTGGAGGTCGCGGACGGCTGGATGCCCGCCTTCGTGCACATCGAGCAGTTCGAAGCGATGTACGGCGCACTGCTCACCGACGTACCCGAGGGCTTCGACATCGTCGCCAACGTCAACACCTTCGTCGACGACGACCTGCGCGCGGCCTTCCGCCGGGCCAAGGAGCCGCTGGCCTGGTACGTCGGCGGGATGGGCGCCCGGGGCGCCAACTTCCACTTCGACGCCGTCGCCCGGGCCGGGTTCGAGGACGTCGCCCACGACGTCCAGGAGCTGTTCCTCTCCGGTCGCCGCGAGGAGGCGGTCGAGCGGATCCCCGACGAGCTGGTCGACGGCACCTCGCTGATCGGGCCACCCGGCCGGATCCGCGAGCGCCTCGAGCTGTGGCGCGCGTCGCGGGTGACGACGGTCGTGATGATGGACCTGCGCGACGAGCCGTCGCTGAAGGCCGTCGCGGCGGAGGTCGGCCTGTGACCGCGCTCGCCCCGACGGCGGGCCGGCAGCTCACCGCCGCCCAGCTGCGCTTCCGCCCGGGGATCGCGTCCTGGATCACCCGGCACGCCGACCGCACCCCGGACCGGCCGGCGCTGGTCCTCGACTCGACCACGCTCACGTACGGCGACCTCGAGCGGCGTACCTGGCAGGTGGCGCGGGCGCTCCGCTCCGCCGGCGTCCAGGTCGGCGACCGGGTCGCGCTGCTCCACGAGAACCACCCCGAGTTCCTGCCGGCGACCCTCGCGATCATGCGCCTGGGGGCGGTCTACGTGCCGCTCAACCCCCGGCTGGCCGACGCCGAGCTCGCCGCGCTGGTGCGCGACTCCCGGCCGGTCGCGCTCGTGACCCAGGTCGCCGCCGCTCCTCGGCTGGCGGCCCTGCTCGGGACGGCGACGCCGGCCTGCTTCTTCACCGACGGCCCCGCCCCTGCCGGCGTACGCGACGCCTCGCCGTGGCCGGAGCCCGGCGCCGACGCGACGCCGTTCGCGGTGGGCGCGTTCGGGGACGACTCCCCGGCGGGCATGTTCTACACGTCCGGCACCACGGGGCTCCCCAAGGGCGCGATCATCACGCACGGCAACATCCGCTCGGTGGCGACGTCGCTCGCGGTCGACCTCGGGTTCTCCGTCGCCGACCGGCCCCTGGTGTCGCTGCCGATCAGCGTCTCCGGCGCGATGCTCGCCGGGATCCTGCCGTTCCTGCACCTCGGGTGCAGCATCCGGCTGCTCGAGCAGTCGACGCCCGAGCTGATCGCGGCGGCCATCCGCGACTACCGGCCGTCGTACATGGCGAGCGTGCCGACGGTCTTCAAGGCGCTGCTGGACCACCCGGCGTTCGACGACCTCGACCTGACCTGCTTCCAGCGTGTCCTGTCGGCGGCGGCCTCGATGCCGGTCAGCCTGATCGAGCGGTTCCGCGAGCGCGGGCTGTCGGTCTTCGTGCAGGGCTACGGCCTCACCGAGTCGTGCGGGTTCTCGACCTGCCTGATGCCCGAGGACGCCCTGCGCAAGGTCGGATCGATCGGCCGACCGCTGATGTACAGCGACGTGCGCGTCTTCGTCGGCGGCCGGGAGGCCACGCCCGGCGAGATCGGCGAGCTCTGCGTCTCGGGGCCGTCGATCATGGCGGGCTACTGGGAGCGGCCGCAGGAGCGCGCGATCCAGGACGGCTGGCTGCACACCGGCGACCTCGGGTACGCCGACGAGGAGGGCTACCTCTACGTCACCGGCCGCCTGAAGGACATGATCATCACCGGCGGCTACAACGTGTACCCGGCCGAGGTCGAGAACGTCGTCCACCAGCACCCCGGGGTCGGCGAGGTCGCCGTGATCGGCGTACCGGACGACCACTGGGGCGAGCGGGTCGTCGCCGTCGTACGCCCGGTGGACGGCGTCGACCTGGACCCGGCCGAGGTGCTCGCGACCTGCGCCGCACACCTCGCGGACTACAAGCGCCCCAAGGAGGTCCTGGTCGTCCGCACCCCGCTGCCGATCAACCCCACCGGCAAGATCGTCAAGGCCCGGATCCGCGAGGCGTACGCCGCCGGCTCACTCGCCTGACCCGACGACGCTGGTTGAGGTGCGAAGGACGAAGTCCCGAGCCGCTGCCGCTGGTTGAGGTGCGAAGGACGAAGTCCCGAGCCGCTGCCGCTGGTTGAGGTGCGAAGGACGAAGTCCTGAACCGCTGCCGCTGGTTGAGGTGCGAAGGACGAAGTCCTGAGCCTCGAAACCCAGCAAGCCGCACGACGACCCCGACCACCGCTGCCTCTCAGCCTGCGGAGGTTTCGAGGCTCGCTCCGCTCGCACCTCAACCAGCGTTGCCTGACGCTGGTTGAGGCGCGAAGGACGAAGTCCTGAGCCTCGAAACCCAGCGAGCCGTACGACGACCCCGACCCCGGCCGACTCCCGGGCTGCGGAGGTTTCGAGGCTCGCTCCGCTCGCACCTCAACCAGCGTCACTCGCCGTTCGGCTCGCCTGAACCGACGACAACGCTGGTTGAGGTGCGAAGGACGAAGTCCTGAGCCTCGAAACCCAGCAAGCCGTACGACGACCCCGACCACCGCTGCCTCTCAGCCTGCGGTGGTTTCGAGGCTCGCTCCGCTCGCACCTCAACCAGCGTCACTCGCCGCTCGGGTCCCGCCTCGACCGGCGTCCCTCTCCGCTCGCGCCTCAGCCGGAGGACGCGGGCCGCAGTGCCCAGGTGCCCGTGGCGATCGCGCACAGCACGCCGCGGGCGTCGGTGATGCGGACCGTCGGCACGCAGGTGCTCCGACCCCGGCGGACCACGTCGGCGGTGACCGTCAGCGGGCTGGCGACCGCGGGGGCGAGGAAGTGCATGGTCAGGTCGGTGGTGGCGGAGCGGGTCACCGGCGGGTCGCTCGTCACCACGGCGGCACCCGCGGTGACGTCGGCGATGGCCAGCAGGTAGCCGCCGTTGACCGGGCCGTCGGGGTTGCGGTGCCGGTCGTCGACCACCATCTCGGCGACGGCCCGGCCGGGCGACAGCGAGACGCAGCTCAGGGACAGGCCGCGGATCACGGCGAGGTCGTTGAAGTAGTCCCGGAAGCCTTCGAGGTCCGCGCCGTCGCGGATCGGGGCGAGCTGCTCGGTCATCAGGCGTCCCGGAACACGGCGGGGCGACGCTCGGCGAAGGCCCGCGTCCCCTCGGCGAAGTCGTCGGTCGTCGTGAGCAGCACCTGGGTGCGGTTCTCGAGCTCGATCTGCTGGTGCAGGGAGAGACCGTCGCGGGACTGGTTGAGCAGCGACTTGGTCATCCGCAGACCGAACGGCGCGGTCGCGCACATCCGCTCGGCGAGCTCGATCGCCTGCTCGCGAGCCGTGCCCGGCTCGACCACCCGGGAGACCAGGCCCATCGCGAGCGCCTCCTCGGCGCCGACCTCGCGCCCGGTGTAGAGGATGTCCGCGGCCCGCTCCCAGCCCACGATCCGAGGCAGGAACCAGGAGGAGGCCATGTCGCCGCCGGAGACGCCGAGCTTCACGAACGACGCCATGAAGCGCGCCTCGGGCTCGACGATCCGCTGGTCGGAGGCGCAGGCCAGCGAGAGCCCGCCCCCGGCCGCCACCCCGTGTACGGCGGCGATCACCGGCTGCGGGACGTCCCGGAGCTTGGTGATGATCCGCCCGACCGCCTCCTGGAGCGCGTAGAGCGCCTGCCGGGGTCCGGCGTCCTCGACCCAGGCGTCACCCGCGGCCTGACCCTTGAGGTCCATGCCCGCGCAGAAGGCCCGGCCGTGGCCGGCGAGCACCAGCACCCGCTGCTGGTAGTCGTACAGCAGGTCGTCGAGCAGGTCGTCGAGCCTCCGCAACAGCCCGTGCGAGAGGGCGTTGAGCCGGTCGGGCCGGTTCAACGTCAGCACCGTGACCGGGCCGTGACGCTCGACCTCGATGCTGTCGAGGTCGGCGCTCACCGCTCGGCCGCCGTATCCGCGAGGAGGTCGGCCCGCAGCTCGCGCTTGAGGATCTTGCCGCTCATCCCCCGGGGCAGCGGCTTGTCGCGCAGCTCCAGCCGGCGCGGGCGCTTGTACGTCGCGAGCGAGTCGGCGACGTACTCCGTGAGCCGCTCGAGGTCGAGCGACGGGTCGGTGCTGACCACGCAGGCGACCGGGGTCTCACCCCAGCGCTCATCGGGCATCCCCACGACGGCGACCTCGACGATGTCCGGGTGCTCGCTGAGCACCGCCTCGATCTCGGCGGGGTACACGTTGAGGCCGCCGCTGATGATCATGTCCTTGGAGCGGTCGACGATCCGGAAGTAGCCGTCCGCGTCAACGGTCGCGAGGTCGCCCGTGTGCAGCCAGCCGTCGCGGATCGTGGCGGCGGTCGCCGCCGGGTCGCGCCAGTACTCCTTCAGCACGCAGCTCCCCCCGAGCAGCAGCTCGCCCGTGTCGCCGGGCGCGCAGTCCCTCCCCTCGGCGTCGACGACCCGGGCCTCCTGACCGAGCAGCGGGATGCCGACCGAGCCGAGCCGGTTCAGCGCGTCGTGGGCCGGCAGCTCCAGGTTGAGACCGGACCCCTCGGTGAGTCCGTACGCGTTGACGAGGTCCACGCCACGGTCGATGTAAAGCCGGATCAGGTGCTCGGGTACGACGGCCCCGCCGCACTTGGCGACCCGCAGGCCCGAGAGATCGCGCTCGGCGAAGTCGGGCTCGGCGGAGAGCCGCTCGAGGATGACCGGGACCACACCGATGAACGTCACGCCTCGCTGCTCGATGTCGTCGAGGACGCGGGACGGCACGAACTCGTGACGGATCAGGATGGAGCCGCCGCAGCGCAGGAACGGGATGGCGAAGGAGACCCCCGCGCCAGTGAAGGCGAGCGGGACGGTCACGATGGCGCGGTCGTGGCAGGTGAGCGCGTCGACGGCGATCGCGCTGGCGGCCACGCCCTCCATGTTCGCGTGTGTGAGGACCGCGCCCTTGGAGCGGCCCGTCGTCCCGCTCGTGTAGCAGATCATCAGCGGGTCGGACGGCTCGACGCCCGCGTCGTCGTCGACCGTGCCGTGGGTGCGCAGCTCGGCGTACGCGCGGGCGCCGGCGGGCGGCGTACCTACGAAGAAGATGCGGTCGGTGCCGACCATCTCCTCCAGGGGCGCGAGCACGGGGACGAAGTCGGCGTCGGTCACCACGACGGAGAGCTCGGCGTCCGTGGCCACGTCGCGCAGCTCCACCGCGGTCAGCAGCGGGTTGAGCGGCACGAAGATCGCCCCGAGGCGGGCGCACGCGAGGACCACCTCGAAGTGCTCCGGGGCGTTACGCATCAGCCCGCCGACCCGGTCGCCCTTGACGACGCCGATCGCCCGCAGCCCGGCGGCGACCTCGGCGCAGCCGTGCTCGAGCTCGGCCCAGGTCCGATCGCCCGTGTCGGAGAGGAGAGCGGTCCGGCCGCCCCCGAAGCGCGCCCAGTAGCGGGACCACTGACTGATACCTGACATGTTGCGCAAACTACCAATCGGTTGGTAAGAAGGTCAACGTCATCGATGCGTCGAGCGCATCGATCAACCAGCCCGGAAAGAGGCACAGATGAGCGAGATCAACAAGGTCATGGTGGTCGGCGGTGGCGGCCAGATGGGCAACGGAATCGCCCAGGTCGCGGCGGTCGCCGGGCTCGAGGTGACGCTCGTCGACGTGGCGCAGGGCGACCTCGACCGCGGGATCGCCCGGATCGAGCGGAGCCTGGAGCGCATGGTCCGCAAGAGCACGCTCGGCGACGTCGAGGCCAAGGAGGCCCGCGAGCGGATCACCACCAGCACCGACCTGGAGGCGACCGGCCGCGAGACCGACCACGCGATCGAGTCGATCGTCGAGGACGTCGACGTCAAGCGCGACGTCTTTCGCCGCCTGGACGAGGTCTGCCGGCCCGAGGTGATCCTCGCGTCGAACACCTCGCAGTTCGCGATCTCCAAGATCGCCAACGCCACCAACCGCCCCGACCGGGTCATCGGGACGCACTGGTTCAACCCGCCGCCGCTGATGAAGCTGATCGAGGTCGTGCGCGGCGTGGAGACCAGCGACGAGACGCTGCAGACGACACTCGAGCTCTGCGAGCGGTACGGCAAGGAGGCGATCGTCTGCCAGAAGGACACCCAGGGCTTCGTCACCTCGCGGCTGATCATGGCCTTCATCTCCGAGGCGATGCGCGTCGCCGACGAGGGCGTGGCCAGCCCGGACGACATCAATCGGGCCTGCCAGCTCGCGTTCAACCACCCGATGGGCCCGCTGCACACCGCCGACATGGGCGGTCTCGACACCTTCGTGAAGGCCGCCGCCGCGATGGCCGAGAACTACGGCGACCACTTCCGCGCCACCCAGGGCCTGCGCGCCCTGGTCAACGCCGGGCACTACGGCTACAAGACGGGGCGCGGCTTCAGTGACTACGGCTCCGCCCAGTAACGAGGCCCGTCCCGCGCACGGCTCGGCGCGGGCGGCCTTCGACGAGCTCTGCACGCTGCTCACCCCGGTCCGCCAGGGCACGCTGTTCTACAGCGGCGAGGCACCGCTGGTCGACTGGGGGGTGCCGTACGGCGGCCTCCTGGTCGGCCAGGCGCTCGCGGCCGCGGCCGACACGGTCCCCGAGGGGCAGTGGATCCGCAGCCTGCACGCCTACTTCCTCCAGGTGGGCCGGGGCGACGAGAGCGTCGACATCGAGGTGCGGCCGGTGCACGCCGGCCGCTCCTCGAGCTGGCGCACCATCGAGGTCCTGCAGCGGGAGCGGCTGCTGCTGCGGATGGACGCGATGTTCGGCGCCGACGGGCAGGGGCCGACCCACCAGGCGGCGATGCCCCCGGCGCCCGCTCCCGAGTCGCTGCCCAACATCGGCACGCAGCTCTCGGCGTACTCCGACACGTTCCGGCCGTGGGACGAGCACTCGCCGTTCGACCTGCGCTACGTCAGCACCCCGCCGCGACTGCAGGACGGCGCCGGCGCCGAGGCGGCCTCCCGGGTCTGGCTCGGGCCGGCCGGTACGCCGCCGCGCGACCGCGCCCTGGCCGCGGCGCTGCTGGCGTACTCGACCGACATGTGCCTGCTCGACGCCTGCATCCAGCCGCACGGCCTGTGGTTCGGCCAGAGCGCGTCGGGGTTCTCCCTCGACCACAGCATCTGGTTCCACGCCCCCGCACGGGTCGACGATTGGCTCCTGCTCGACCAGCGCTCGCCCGGGCAGCGCGACGGCCGCGGCCTGAGCAACGCCCAGCTGTTCGCCCGCGACGGCGAGCTGCTGTGCAGCGTCGCCCAGCTGGGCTCCATCCGACCGACCTGACCCCCGACCTCACTCCCAGGAGATCTTGATGTCCACCCGCTCCCTCGTCGAGCGCTACCTCGACGCCGTCAACACCCACGACTGGGCCACCCTCGTGGCCGTCTTCCACCCCGACGTGACGATCCAGCACGGCATGACGCTCTCGACGAGCGGCCGCGACAAGGCGATCCGGCTGCTCACCGCGGTCGTCGCGCAGTTCGCCGAGCACGAGGACCGCCCGACCCGCTTCATCGTCGAGGGCGACAGCGCGGCCGTCGAGATCACCTTCGTCGGCACCCTGCCCGACGGCACCGAGATCACCTTCCCGGCCGCCGACGTGATCGACACCGACGGCGAGCGGATCACCCGGGTCGTGTCCTGGTACGACACCGCCGCCGTGGTCCCGCAGATCCGCAAGGAGAGCTAGGCGCGGCTCGTACGACGACGAAGCCCTCCGGACCCGATGGGTCCGGAGGGCTTCTTCGTGGGCCGGTCCGGCTCAGCCGACCGCCTCCAGCGCGGCGGCGTCGCCCTGGCCCAGGCCGCCGCAGATCGAGGCGACGCCACGGCCGCCGCCCTGCGCGGCGAGCTGACGCGCAAGGGTCAGCAGGATCCGGGCACCCGACGCGCCCGGCGGGTGACCCATCGCGACCGCGCCGCCGTTGACGTTGAGGCGGTCGAGGACCCGCTTCTCGACCTCGGTGCGGCCGTCGGCCAGCACCCGGGCGCTGACCAGCGGGACGCACGAGAAGGCCTCGTTGATCTCGAAGCCGTCGATGCTGTCGAGGTCCCAGCCGCTGGCGCCGAGGGCGCGGTTGATGGCGTCGGCGGGCGCGACCGGGATCTCCCGGGGCGCCCGGGCGGCGCTGCCGAGGCCGGCAATCCGCGCGAGCGGGGTCAGACCCCGCTCCTCGACCCAGCGGCGCCGGGCGAGGACGACGTAGCAGCCGCCGGTGTCCTGGCCCGGCGCGTTGCCGGGCGTGACGAGCGGGCCGTCGAAGATCGTCCGGAGCCGCGCGAGCCGCTCGAGCGAGGAGTCCGCGCGCGGCCCCTCGTCCTCGGCCAGGTCGCCGAGGTCGTGGGTGATCGGCGTGATCTCCCCGTCGTAGAAGCCGCGGGCCTTGGCCTCGAAGTACGTCTGGTGGCTGCGCAGCGCGAACTCGTCGGCCTCCTCGCGGGTCACCCCGTGCTCGACCGCCACCTCACCGGCGTCCACGGCGACGGGCTTGCCGCCGATGTCGGCGCCCGGCTCGGCCATCGGGTCCTTCAGCTTCGGGCCGCCGCGCTTGATGCCCCACCGGATCGTCGGGTTCATCAGGAACGCCGCGCGGCCCATGTTGTCGGCGCCGCCGATGAGCACGACGTCGGCCTCGCCGGCGCGGATCGCCCGGGTGCCGAGGTGCGCGGCCGTCATCGAGGAGCAGCAGGCGCGGTCGATCGTCAGCGACAGCCGGTCCTCGGGGATCCCGGCGCGCAGCATCGCGACCCGGGCCGGGATCGACCCCTCGAGCGACTCCTCGCTCGGGATCGTGACACCGCTGTAGACCTCGTCGACGTCCTCGGGGCGGATGCCGGCCTGCTCCATCGCGGCGCGCATGGCGAAGGCCGCGATGTCGACGCTGGGCACTTCACGCAGGGCGCCGCCGAAGCGGCTGAACGGCGTACGCGTGCCGCCGACCAGCAGCACGTCGTCGGGATGGTCGGTCATGGTTCTCCTCGCGTTCGGGGTGGTGGGCTCAGCGGTGCGTGAAGACGGGCGCACGCCGCTCGACGAAGGCCGCGAGGCCCTCGCTGAAGTCCTCGGCGGCGGCGACCTCGAGGAAGATCGAGCGCTCCTCGACGAGCGCGTCGTCGAGCGCGGGCCGGGTGGCGCGCTTGAGCGCCTGGACGGCGACGCGGGGCATCGCGGCGATGCGCAGGGCGAGCTCGCGGGCCTCGTCGACCACCCGGCCGGGCTCGCTGACCCCGTCGACCAGCCCCACCTCGGCGGCCTCGGCCGCCTTGACGACGCTGCCCAGCAGCATCAGCTTGAGCGCGAGCGGCCGCCCGACGCGCTGCGGGAGCCGCTGGGTGCCGCCGCCCCCGGGGATCAGCCCGAGCTTGACCTCGGGGAGGCCGAACTTCGCCGTCGGCTCGGTGAGGATCAGGTCGGCGGTCATGGCGATCTCGAGGCCGCCCCCGACCGCGCTGGCCTGGACCGCGGCGATCACCGGCTGCGGCAGCGCGGCCCAGGCGGCCAGCACTCCCCCGGCCCAGGCGCTGTGCTCGCGCATGCCGTCCGGCCGCGTGCGCAGCTCCTCGAACTCCGAGATGTCGGCACCCGCCATGAACGCCTTGGTCCCGCCGCCGGTCAGGACGACGACGCGGGCCTCCTGCGAGTCCGCCAGCCAGCGGGCGGCGTCGTCCAGGCCCTGCAGGACGGCCTTGCCCATCGCGTTCACGGGCGGGCTGTCGACCAGGACGGTGGCCACGCCGTCGGCGAGGTCGAGGCGGACCGGACCGAAGGTCTCGGTGACGGACGGGGTGACGACATCGGTGCTCATGAGGTCCCTTCGGAGGGCTGGGAGACGAGTGGGCGGCCGAGTCCTCAGGCCGCGGGGGCCCGCGAGTGGGGCCACGGTCATTCAACGCTCGCGATGCGCGCTTGTCAACCAACCGTTTGATTGTGATGGGCGGGCGCGGGTGAGCTGTAACGCGACGTTCGCCGCACTAGACGCCCGTTGCAGCGTGCGGGTAGTGCGGCGAACATCGCGTTACAAGCCGGCTGGCCGGCCGAGCCTCAGTACGACCGGGGCAGGCCCAGGCCCGAGACGGCGACCTGGTTGAGGGCCAGCTCGCGGGAGACGGGCGTGGACTTCAGCAGGCGGAGGTAGCCGAAGCGGTCGAAGAGCATCGACTCGGAGGTGAAGCCGCTGCCGCCGAAGGTCTGCAGGGCGGCGTCGGCGGCCTTCAGACCGGCGTCGCACGCCTTGACCTTCGCCATGTTGCAGGCGAGGCCGGCGGCGCGCGGGTCGTCGCCGCTCTCGTACGCCGCCGCGCCGCGCTCGATCATCGCCCAGGCGGCCTCCAGGTCGATCAGGGCTTCGGCGAGTGGGTGCTGCACGGCCTGGTGCTGGCCGATCGGCACGTCGAAGACGACCCGTTGGCCGGCGTACGCCGCGGCCTTCTCCAGGCACCAGCGACCGATGCCGACCGCCTGGGCGGCGACGATCAGGCGCTCGGGGTTGAGGCCGTCGAACAATGCCCGGCCACCCCCGCCGGCCTCGCCGACGAGCGCGTCGTCGGGGAGCTCGACGTCGTCGAAGTACACCGTCCACTGCCGCTCGGGCACGGGCGCGAGCACCTTGACCGGCTGCAGCTGGAGCCGGTCACAGGGCAGCGGGAGGGAGAAGAGGGAGAACCCGCCCGAGGCGGCGTCCTTCGCGACGACCAGCATCATGTCGGAGTCGTCGACGGCCGAGATGTAGGTCTTCTCGCCGGAGATCCGCCAGCCGCCGTCGGTCTTGGTGGCCGTCGTCGTCATCCGGGCCGCGTTGGACCCGGCGCCCGGCTCGGTCAGCGCGAAGCAGAAGCGCAGCGAACCGTCGCCGATCGCGGGCACCCAGCGCCGGCGCTGCTCCTCGCTGCCGTGTCGCAGCAGTACGGCGCCACCCATCGCGCTGGAGATGGTGAGCTTCCCGGCGGGGTAGCCGCCCGCCGCCAGCCGCTCCGCCACCAGGAGCAAATCCGACATGGTGCCGGCGCCGCCGTACTCGGTGGGGAGCGAGATCGCGGCCAGGCCGGCCTCGGTGACCTCGCGCCAGTGGTCGCGCGCGGCGTCGAGGTCGCCGAAACCGCGGGTCTCGTAGCGACGTCCGATGCCGAAGGCGAGCTCGGTGAGCGCGGCGCGCTCGTCCGGGCCGATGGGCTCGTAGGTCGACTCGACGGGGCTGGCGTGCACGGTCGTCATGCGCTCTCCTCGGGGGTGTCGTTCAGGGACGGGCCGGACGCCGGCGCCCACGACAGGACCGCCGCGTGGACGTCCGGGTCGAGGTCGTGGGACGCGAAGATCTCGGCGTTGTGCTGGCCGACGCCGACGGCCGCGGGTCCGACTCGGGCCGGCGGTCGGCCGTCGACGTGGACGGGCGTGCCGATCTGCTGGTGGTCGGGGGCTCCGGCGACGGGGACGACCATCTGCCGGGCGAGGAACTGCGGGTCGCGAGCGACCTCGGCGAAGTCCTGCACGGGCGTCGCGCAGGTCTCCCGACCCTCGAGCAGCTTCGCCCACTCGTCCAGCGTCCGGGTCGCGACGACGTCGGCGACCTCGGCGATGGCCTGCGGGTCGTGCTGGCGGGCCGCCAGGTCGGGCCGGTGCAGGACCTCGGTGAACTCGGCCCAGAACCGCGGCTCGACCGCGCCCACCGCCAGGTGGCGGCCGTCGGCGCACTCGTAGACCCGGTACGACGGCGTCGCACCCGTGACGGCGGTGGACTCGGGACCCTGCGCCTCGTCACCGGCGAGCCAGGACGAGACGTGGATGCCGAGCGCCCAGAGCGCCGCGTCCGCGAGCCCGACCTCGACGTGGCACCCGTCGCCGCCCGCACGGACGCCGAGGAGCGCGGCCAGCAGGCCGACGCCTCCGGTCAGGCCGCCCACGATGTCGGCCGTCTGGACCCCGGCGATCGCGGGGCCGTGGGTGCGGCTGCCGCCGAAGCCCGTGGCGCCGGCGTACGCGAGGTAGTTCAGGTCGTGGCCGGGCTCGTGGTCGCGCGGACCGCCCGTGCCGTACCCGTTGATCGAGCAGTAGACCAGCCGCGGGTTGACCGCGATCAGGTCGTCGTACCCCACGCCGAGCCGGTCGGCGACGCCCGGACGGAACGACTCGAGCACCACGTCCGCGTCCTGCGCCAGCGCGTGCACGGCCCGTACGCCGCGCGGGTCCTGGAGGTCCAGCGCGACCGAGCGCTTGCCCCGGTCGAGGAAGGCGTGACCGGCCGTCGTCCCGGCGACGGGTACGCCGAACGCCCGCGACTCCTCTCCGACCCCGGGCCGCTCGACCTTCACGACGTCCGCGCCGAGATCCGCCAGCATCTGGGAGATCACCCCGCCCGGCAGCATCCGACTCAGGTCGAGGACCCGGACGCCGGACAGCAGCGGGTTCACAGGCTCGCCGCCTCGGCGAGGGCGCGCAGCTGCGCGCGGTGGGCCTCGACGCCGATGCCCGGCGCCGAGTTGAAGACCATCGTCTCGATCCCGGCGTCGGCGTACGCCGTCAGCCGCTCGGCCACCGCGGCGGCCGGACCGACGATCGTGAGCGCGTCGATCAGCTCCGTGCTCACCGCGGCCTCGGCCTCCCGCTTGCTGCCGGCCAGGTAGAGGTCCTGGACCTTCCGGGCGTTCTCCTCGAAGCCGTACTCGGCGACGAGGTTGAGGTAGAAGTTGTTCTCCCGCGAGCCCATGCCGCCGATGTAGAGCGCCAGGAACGGCCGGAGCGCGTCGCGCCCGGCGTCCACGTCGTCGGTGACGACGATGCTCACCATCGGGGTCATCGCGACCTCGCCGACGTCGCGGCCGGCGCGCGCGGCTCCCGCCTCGAGGGAGCGCCGGAAGATGCCGGCGTGCTCGGGGCTGAAGAGGATGGGCAGCCAGCCGTCGGCGATCTCGCCGGTCAGCTCGATGTTCTTCGGTCCCATCGCCGCGAGGTAGATCGGCACCCGGTCCTGCACGGTGGAGGTGGCGAGCTTCAGCGGCTTGCCGGCCCCGTCGGGCAGCGGGAGCCGGAAGTGCCGGCCCTCGTAGGTGACGACCTCGCGGGCCAGGACGGCGCGCACCACGTCGACGTACTCCCGCGACCGCGCGACGGGCCGGTCGAACGAGACGCCGTGCCAGCCCTCAGCGACCTGCGGGCCCGAGGTGCCCAGGCCGAGGACGAAGCGCCCGCCGGAGACCTGGTCGAGGCCGGCGGCCGTCATCCCGGTCATCGCCGGGGTGCGCGCGACCATCTGCATGACGCTGGTCCCGAGCCGCATCCGCTCGGTGTGGGCGGCGAGCCAGGCCATGGAGCTGACGGCGTCGGCACCGTACGCCTCCCCGACCCAGACCGACTCGAAGCCCAGCTGCTCGGCCTCCGGTACGACGGCCAGCGCGGCGATGGGCGAGCCGCCCATGCCGCCGGCCCCGACGCTCAACCCGATCCTCATCCGGTCAGCCGATCCGCTGGATGAGGGTGGCCGTGCCGAACCCGCCGCCGCAACACATGGTGACCAAGCCGAGCTCCTTGTCGTCCCGCTCCAGCTCGTGCAGCAGGGTCGTGATCAGCCGGGCACCCGAGGCGCCCAGCGGGTGACCGAGGGCGATGGCGCCGCCGTTGACGTTGACCCGGTCCCGGTCTGGTCCGAGCTCGCGCTCCCACGCCAGGACGATCGCGGCGAACGCCTCGTTGACCTCGAACAGGTCGATGTCGTCGATGCTCAGGCCGTTGCGCTTGAGGATCCTCCGCGTCGCCGGGATCGGCCCCTCGAGCATCCGGACCGGGTCGCAGCCGACCGTCACCGCGTCGACGATCCGGGCGCGCGGCCGGAGCCCGCGCTCGAGCGCCCAGCCCTCGTCCGCAACGAGTACGGCGGCGGCCCCGTCGGAGATCTGCGAGGAGTTCCCCGCGGTGATCCGGCCGTCGGGCCGGAAGGCCGGGCGCAGGCCGGCCAGTGCGTCGAGGTCGGTCGACGGGCGGATGCCCTGGTCGGCCTCCACCACACCGTGCGCGGTCTCGACCGGCGTCAGCTCCCGGTCGAAGCGGCCCTCGGTGACCGCCCGGGCCGCCAGCCGGTGCGAGCGCACCGCCAGCTCGTCCATCTCGGCCCGGGTGATGCCGCGGTCGTCGGAGATCATCTCCGCCGCCTCGCCCTGCCCGACGAGGGCGTGGTGGGCGAGGACCTGCTCGGTGTACGGCTCGCCCCAGGTGCGCTGGGTGTCCGGGCCGGCCGCGAACGACACCCGGCCCATGTGCTCGACACCGGCCCCGATGACGGCGTCCGCGGACCCGCAGGCCGTGACGGCGGCCGCCGTGTTCACCGCCTGCTGCGAGGAGCCGCACGCCCGGTCGACGGTGGTCGCGGCGGTCTCGACGGGGAGGCCCTCGTGCAGCCACGCCGTACGCGCGATGTTGGCCGACTGGACGCCGATCTGCTGGGCACAGCCGGCGATCACGTCGTCCACCGCCGCGGGGTCGAGCCCGACCTGGTCGAGCAGCGAGCGGTAGGTCCGGCCCAGGAGCGCCGCGGGGTGCTCGTCGCGGAACACCCCCTTCTCGAGGTGACCGCGACCGATCGGCGTCCGGGTCGCGCCCAGGATGACCGGACGGCGTCCGTGCAGCGCCGTCACTCCATGCCCCACAGGGCCTTGAACTGCGCGTCGTAGTCCTCGACGAGGGGGTAGAGACCGTTGGTCTCGACGACGTTGTCCTCGACCAGCGTCTGGCGGATCATCGGGATCGCGTTGCGGTCCCCGACCTCGGCGCCGGCGAAGAAACGGGCCAGGGTGTCGGCCTCGAGCCACATGAGCTCGTAGAAGCCGAGCGCCTGCGCGGCCAGCTCGTCACCCGCGGCGACGGCGGCGAAGTTCGTGGCACCGGACGCGGTGGTCACGACGTTGACCTTCTCGGCCAGACCGGCGGCCTTCAGCGCGGCGCCGACGCCGGCGCTCATCGCCCCGGTGGGCATCTGCACGTAGTTGATGTCCGGGTTCGCGCGCAGCTTGGAGACCAGCAGGTTGGGGATCTCCTTGCCGACCTGGGTCAGCGCGACGTCCATCGTCTCGTAGCCGCACCCGGGGCAGAGCTTGTCGTACTCCTCCTCGAAGTTCTCGCGCACGGCCTCCAGCACCTTGAAGGCGGGCAGGTCGACGTACAGCGTGTTGGCCTTGCCCTGGGAGTGGTCGACGACGAAGGCCGCCGCCAGGCCGCCCGCGCGCGTCGTCTGCGAGTTGTTGTACGACGCCAGCAGGCCGTTCTCCTCGGTGGCCTCCTCGGTGAGCGAGTTCTGGACCACGGGGATCCCGGCGTCGACGACCTTCTCCAGCTCGTCCGCGTAGAGGTAGGTGTCGTGCCCGGAGGCGATCACGCCGTCCGGCTGCATCTGCACGACCTGCTGCCAGGCGGCCTTGACGCTCTCGGGCGCACCGGTCGTCGGGATGGTGACGACCTTCCAGCCGAGCACCTCCGCCGCGTCGATGAAGATGCTGTTGAGCTCCTCGCAGCTCTTCAGGCCGCACAGGATGCTGGCGATGGTCTTGCCGGTCGGCACCGGCGCGCCGATCGGGCCCAGGTCCTGGATCGTGGTCGGCCGCTGCATGGACTCCTCGGTGATGGTCCGCGCCTCGGCGAGCTGGTCGGCGCTGGATCCCTCCTCGCCGGAGTCGGCGTTGGAGTCGCTGCCGCAACCGGCCAGCACGAGCGTGAGGGCGACGGCGCCGAGACCGATCGCCCGCAGGCGACCTCCGCTGAGTCGGGTAGTGGAGTGCATGGTGACCACGTTCCTTCTGGATGACATGACGAGCTGGATGAGGGAATGGCAGAGCTGCCCGGCCCGGCCCGGGCAGGGATGGAGGAGGCGAGAGGGGGTCAGTCGGCGGAGCTCGCCGCTCCCTGCTTGCGGTTGCTGCGCTGGTAGCGGGTGGCCACGAGCGCGACGATCAGGACGACGCCGGTGAACAGGTCGTGCGACCAGGTCGGCGCCTCGGCCAGACCGAGACCGACGACGCCCGTCCCCAGGAGCAGGACGGCGATGAGGGTCCCGAACGCGTTGAACTTGCCGCCGTGCAGCTGGGTCGCGCCGAGGAAGGCGGCCGCAAAGGCACCGAGCAGGTACGGCGCCCCGGCGGTCACAGAGCCGGCGGCGAGCGTCCCGGCGAGGACGATGCCGGCGAGGCCCGCGATGCCGCCCGAGATCATCAGCGAGACGAAGCGCAGGGTCTCGGTCGGTACGCCGGCGAGGCGCGCCGCGTCCTTGTTGAAGCCGGTCGCGTACATGCGCCGGCCGAAGGCGGTCTGCTGCATCACGAACCACAGCACGACGGCGACCAGGAGCGCGTAGTAGACCGGCAGCGCGAAGCCGCCGACGAGGTGCTGCCCGAACTCGTCGAAGCCCTCGCTCAGCTCGACGCCGGTGACGTCGACGTCGCCCGTGACCATCGTCGTGAAGGCCGCGAGCAGCGCCCCGCTCGCCATCGTCGCGATGAACGAGTCGATCTTGAGCACCACCACGATCACGGCGTTGAGCGTGCCGATCAGGATGCCGACGACCAGCGCGAGCGCGATGGCCACCGGCACGCTCAGGCCGCGCTCGACGATCAGCTGGGTCACCACGACGCCGGTGAGCGTGATGGTGCCGCCGATCGAGAGGTCGAAGACCCGTGCGGACAGCGGGATGATGATGCTCAGCGCCGCCAGCGCCGTGACCGCGTTGCTGTTCAGGATCTGGCGGAACGTGTCGAGGGTGAGGAAGGTGTCGGGCACCCACACGCCGAAGACCACGACGAGCGCGATGAGCACGTAGACGGCACCGATGTTGGTGAAGGCCAGGTGTCGCGACCACGGCTTCCGCGCCCTCGGCGGGGGCGGCGTGGGGCCGTTGCGAGCGGGGCGCTCGACGACCTCGGTCAAGGAGTCGCTCATGCTGCGGTCGTTCCTTCCATCGCGCGGATGATGTCGGTCTCGGTGACGGCCTCGCCGAGGAGCTCCTGGACCACGCGGCCGTCGCGGATCACGAGGACGCGGGTGCACATCGCCACCAGGTCCTGCAGGTCCGAGGAGGTGACGACGACGCTGAGCCCGGCGGCCGCCTCCCGGGCGACGAGGTCGTAGATGCGGGAGCGGGTGGCGATGTCGACGCCCGCCGTCGGCTCGCTCATCGCGAGGATCTCGGGATCCTGGTTCAGGCAGCGGGCGAGGACGACCTTCTGCTGGTTGCCGCCGCTCAGGGTGGCGATCAGGGTGTCGCCGTGCGGGGCGTCGATGCCGAGCCGGTCGATCCAGCCGTCGACCATCGCCTCCTCGGCGCGGGCGCTCAGCCGCGGCCCCCGCGAGAGCGAGCCCAGGGAGGAGATGCTCAGGTTCTCCGCGACGCTCGCCTCGAGGAACACGCCCTCCTGGAGCCGGTGGGCGGGGACCAGGGGTACGGCGCGGCGACGTCGGCCGCCGCCGTCGGTCATCCGGTCGATCCGGCCGCCGAGGAGCGAGCCGAGGTGGCCGGCGACGGCGTACGGCACCTCCTCCGAGCCCGAGCCGACCAGGCCAGCGATGCCGAGCACCTCGCCGCGGTGCAGCTCGAAGCTGACCCCGCGCATGGTCCTGCCCGTGAGCTCGTCGGCACGCAGCACGACCTCCGAGCCCGGCGCGCTCTTGCCGACGTTGCGGGCCGACGAGCCCTCCTGGCCGACCATCAGGTCGGCCAGCTCGTCGGTGGTCAGCGTGCTCACGTCGCGGGTGGCGACGATGTGCCCGCCGCGGATCACGCTGACCCGGTCGGCGAGCTCGAAGATCTCGTCGAGGCGGTGCGACACGTAGAGCACGCTCGCGCCGGAGGACCGGACCTGGCGGACGATCTCGAAGAGCCGGCCGACCTGCGCCGGGGGGAGCATCGCCGTCGGCTCGTCGAGGACGAGGACGCCCTGGCCGGCCTCCCAGCCGTGCATGGCGGCGGCGATGGCGATCTCGGTGCAGACGACCGCGCTCAGCGACTCCAGCGGGGTGTCGATGTCGATGCTCGTCCCGAACCGCTGGAGGGCCTGGCGGGTGAACTCCCGCTGGGCCGCCCAGTCGATCCGGCCGAACCGGCCGTGTCGGAACCCGTGCGTGAGGGCCATGTTGTCGACGGCGTTCATGTCGGGCACGAGCCCGAGGTCCTGGTGCACGAAGCGCAGGTCGTCGTGGCGCTTGACCGCCCGGGCGCCCAGGTCGAGCGGCGTCCCGTCGAGCTCGGCCTCGGCGCCCGGGTCGGCGCCGTGGTAGCCGGCCAGCACCTTGATCGTGGTCGACTTCCCGGAGCCGTTGGCGCCGACGAAGGCGTGGATCTCGCCGGCGCGGATCTCCAGGTCGACGTCGCGCAGCACCTGGGTGGTGCCGAACGTCTTGCTCAGGCCCCTGACCCGTAGGGCCGCGCGCGGGTCGGCCGGCGCCGCCGTCGGCGAGAGCTCGGGGTCCTCTGCTGTGGTGCTGATCACAAGCGCCTTTCTAGTCTGCCAACCGTTTGGTTGTCAATGAAAAAGGTCGTAACTATCCGCATGGACTAGCCGGGCACGGGGACGTCCGTGGCGATCAGGTCGACGGGGGGCTCGTCGCCGAGCCGCTGGTCCGTCGCGAGCGGCAGGTACGACGGCACGTCGCCGCCGCGCAGGTAGGCCCCGACGGTCGTGAAGTCCCGGCCGGCGAGGGAGCGGCGGGTGAGCGGATCGGCGTCCGCCATGGCCTGCTCGAGCGTGGTCTCCAGGGCGCGCTGCACCTGCCACTTGATCACCCCGAGGGACACCGGGGAGCTCGACGCGGCGATCGAGCGGGCGTACGCGAGCGTCTCCTCCAGCAGCGACTCGGGCGGGAAGAGCCGGTCGACGAGACCGATCTGCGCCGCCTCCGCACCGTCGAAGAGGCGCGCGGTGTACAGCAGGTCCAGGGCGCGCGACGGCCCGACCACCCGGGGCAGCAGCCAGGCGAGGCCCTGCTCCGCCACGAGCCCGATCCGGGCGAACCCCGTGCCGAACCGTGCGGTGGGGGTGGAGAACCGGAGGTCGCAGGTGAGCGCGAGGATCAGCCCGAGGCCGGCGCACGGCCCGTTGACGGCCGCGATCACGGGCTTGGGGACCGTCCGGGCGCCAAGGTAGTCCATCCCCGGCATCTCGACCCCCTGCTCGCCGCTCCCGAGGTCGTTGAGGACGCTCAGGTCCGCACCGGCGCAGAACCCTCGCCCGGCCCCGGTCACCACGACGACGCGCACGTCCTCGCGGGCGGAGACCTCGTCGAGCCGGGCCAGGAAGTGGTCCATGAGGTGGTTGTCGACGGCGTTGAGCCGGTCGGGTCGGTTCAGCGTCAGCAGGGCGACGCCGTCGGCGACGTCGAGGAGCACGAGCGGCTCGGTGGACTCACTCATGCGTACATCTCCTCGACCAGGGCCTCGTACTGCTCGGCGATCACCGAGCGCCGCATCTTCGAGGTGGCGGTCAGCTCCCTCCCCGGCAGCCACTCCCCCGGGACGATCCGGAACCTCTTGATCTGCTCCGGCCGGTTCAGCCGGGCGTTGCCCTGCGCCACGCCGGCCTCGACCTCGGCCACCACCCGCGGGTCGCGGCTCAGCGTCTCGAGGTCCGCCGACTCCAGGCCGTTGGCGCGCGCCCACTCGCGGACGTACTCGCCGTCGAGGACGATCAGCGCCACGTTGTAGGGACGGGCGTCGCCCAGGCAGCACATCTGCCCGATGAACGGGCTGGAGGTGAGGATCGCCGACTCGACCGTGACGGGCGAGATGTTCTTGCCCGAGGAGCTGATGATCAGCTCCTTCTTGCGACCCACGATGCGCAGGTAGCCGTCCTCGTCGAGGCTGCCGAGGTCGCCGGTGTGCAGCCACCCGTCGGCGTCGATCGCGGCGGCCGTCGCCTCCGGACGACCGTGGTAGCCCTGCATGACCTGGGGGCCGCGCAGCAGCACCTCGCCGTCGTCGAGCAGGCGCAGCTCCATGTGCATGCTGACCTCGCCGACGGTGCCGATCCGGATCCGGTCCGGCCGCGCCGCCGTCCCTCCGCCGCTCGTCTCGGTGGCGCCGTACGCCTCACCCATCGGTACGCCGAGGGCGTGGAAGAAGCCCATCAGCGGGCCGGGGTTCGGGGCGGTGGCGACCACGACGACCCGGAGGCGCTCGAGGCCGACCGACTCCAGCCACGGCCGGAAGACCTCGCGACGGTCGCGCTCGGTCGCCTCGAGCAGCTCGGGCGACGGCGTACCTCCCGCCTGCTCGACGTCGACGCGCTCGAACCCGCGGCTCAGCGCCTGACGGGTGCGCTCGGCCGCCTCGTCGTCGAGACCGAGGACCCAGGTGTCGAACCCGGCCCGGAGCTTCTCGAAGATGCGCGGCGGGCCGTAGAAGTAGCCCGGGTGCACGTCGGCGACGGTGGCGACGACCTCGCGGGGATCGTCGAGCGTGACGACCTCGAAGCCCTGGTAGAGCGGGATGGCGTACCCACCGAGCCGGTCGCCGACGTGCGCCGACGGCAGCCAGGAGATTGTCACGGTGCCGGCCGGGATCTCCTGGGTCAGCAGGGTCGCCTCGGCGCAGGTCAGGAGGTTCTGGTGCGAGAGCAGGACGCCCTTGGGGGTCCCGGTCGTGCCGCTCGTGTAGATCATCGTGACCACGTCGTCGGGGCCCGGCGGTGCGACCGCGGACAGGTCGACCCCCTCGCCCTGGGCGGCCACGTCGGCGAGCAGCCGCCAGCCCTCGGCCGGCTCCCCGTCGAGCTGGAGGCGGTGCTGCGGCAGCCGGACGCCGTTCAGCATGGCCTGGTACGCCGGGTCCACCACGACGCCGACGGCGCCGGAGTCGGCGAGGGCGTAGTCGTTCTGCTCCGGCGACGACGAGGCGTAGAGGGAGAAGGGCACGGCGCCGATCCGGACGAGCGCGAGGTCGACGACGTAGAACTCCGGACGGTTGCGCATCAGCAGCGCCACCTTGTCGCCGGGCGCGATCCCGGCGGCCACGAAGCCGCGCGCCATCGCGGTGACGCGCTCGGCCAGCTCCGACCACGTCCAGGAGATCCGGCCGTCGTGGCTGCGCACCGCCGTCCGGTCGGCCCGCGCGGCGACGACCCGCTCGAAGGCGTCGATCAGCGTCCCGGGCCGGGCCAGCGCCTCGAAGGGCTCCGCGGTCTGCGTCATGGTCGTCATGCGTGTGCTCCCGTTCGGTCGGCCACGAACCCGCGGTCGGGTGCGGCGAGGGCGTCCTGCTCCTGGATCCCGCGAGCGACCAGTCCGGTCGTCCAGTTGTGGTCGTGCGTGAGCTCCCAGCCCGGCCGGACCGACCACGGCAGCAGCTCCTCGATCAGTCCGCCGCGCACGGCGAAGACCCGACCGGTGATCGCGGTGTCCGCCGCCGCCAGGTGGGCGACCAGCGGGGCGGCGTTGTCCGGGCTGAACACGTCGAGCTCGCCCGCCGGCACCGGGCGCGCCATCAGCTCGCCGATCTCGCCCGGCGTGGACGCGGTCATCCGGGTGCGCGCACCCGGCGAGACGGCGTTGACCCGGACGCCGATCCGGCCGAGCTCGGCGGCCGCGACCTGGGTGAAGGCGGCGATGCCGGACTTCGCGGCGGCGTACGCGGCCTGTCCGGGGAGGACGTGCGTGGTGCCGGACGCCGACACGGTGTTGATCACCGACGCGCGGACGTCCTCGCCGGCCTTGGCCCGGGGACGCCAGTGGTCGACCGCCTCGCGGACCACGGCGAAGTGCCCCCGCAGGTGCACTCCCAGGACGGCGTCCCAGTCGTCGTACGACAGCCGCGAGATCGGCGCGTCCCGCAGGATGCCGGCGTTGTTGACCACGACGTCGAGCCGGCCGTACGTCGACACCGCCCGCGCCACGAGCGCCGCGGCACCCTCCCGCGTCGAGATGTCCGAGCCGTCGGCCGTCGCCTCCCCGCCCGCAGCGACGATCTCGTCGACCACGTCGTGCGCCGGCCCGCCGTCCCCGCCCTGCCCGTCGAGCCCGGCCCCCAGGTCGTTGACCACGACCCGCGCCCCCTCCGCCGCCAGCAGCAGGGCATGGGAGCGGCCGAGGCCGCGACCTCCGCCCGTGACGACGACGATCCGGCCATCCAGCTGTCCCATAGGACTCCTTCAGCTTCAGCGAGAGTGAGAGCGGGGTCACAGAGACGCTACCAACCGTCTGTTTGTTTAGCAATGGTGTGCGGGGGCGGTTCGGTGGCTTGTCCGGCGGCCGCAATTGCGGCCGTAGGACGGGTTCTGGCGCCGCCGATCTGCACGGACGGCGCAATTGCGGCCGTAGGACGGCCCGCGGCCGGCACCGCGCACCACCGCCGCAATTGCGGCCGCATGACGGGGTCGTCCGCCCGGAGCATGTCCAACGGCCGCAATTGCGGCGCTTGGACAGGTCGGCGCGCTCCCGGCATGCCCAACCGCTGCAATTGCGGCCTCCTGACAGGCCGCGGGTCGGCCCGCTCCCGCCCCTCAGCCCGCAGCAACCCCCGGCACCAACAGCGCGGCCCGCGTGGCGGCATCAGCCGGGTAGAAGGCCTCGATGGCGAGCTCGGAGAGGGTGACCTCGCGCGGCGTACCGAAGACGGTGGTGGTGGACAGGAACGACAGCTCGCCGCCGCCCGGGGTGCGCAGGCGCAACGGGACCACGAGCCCGGGAGTCCGGGCGCCGACCCGGCCGACCGGTCCCAGCTCGTCCAGGAGTGCAGCGAGGCGCGGGTCGCCGGTGGCGTCGTGCTCGTGGGCCAGCCGGACGAGCAGGTGCTCGCGCCACTCGTCGAGGTTGGCGATCCGCGGGGCGAGGCCGTCGGGGTCGAGGGTCAGCCGGATGACGTTGACGGGCGGTTCGAGCAGGCGCGGAGCGACCCCGTCGAGGAGCGCGTAGACGGCGTCGTTGGCCGACACCAGGTCCCAGCCGGGATCCACCACCAACGCGGGGAAGGGCAGGTGCGCGGTCAGGATGCCGTCGATCGCGGCGGCGACGTCGGCCATCGGCGGGTCGGCGAGGGCGTGCTCGGGGTGCTCGGGTGCGAACCCGCCCGCGAGCAGCACCCGGTTCTGCTCACGCAGCGGTACGTCGAGCTGCTCGCACAGCCGCAGGATCATCGTGGACGTCGGGCGGGACCGGCCGGTCTCGACGAAGCTGAGGTGCCGGCTGGAGACGTCGGCCCGGTGGGCCAGCTCCAGCTGGGACAGGTGGCGGCGCCGCCGCCAGCTCCGGATCAGGTCCCCCGCGTGCTCGGCGCTCGGCGTCATGCACGGACGGTACGACGCCCTCGCCGGTCGCGCCGACTACCTCCGAGGTCATCGACGCCATGACCTCGGAGCGGTGGACTTCCGGACATGACCACCACACCTGCCTACGCCATCGCCGAGCTCCGCGACGTCGACCTCGGCGAAGAGATCATCGACTACATCGAGCGCATCGACGCGACGCTCGCGCCGTACGGCGGCCACTTCCTCGTCCACGGCGGCCCGGTCCACGCCGTCGAGGGCGAGTGGCCGGGCGACATCGTCATCATCGCCTTCCCCGACCGCGACGCCGCCCTGGCCTGGTACGACTCGCCCGCCTACCAGGCGATCCTGCCGCTGCGCACCGAGCACAGCGACTCGCGGGCCGCCGTCCTCACCGGACTCCCGCCGGGCTACCGCGCCGTCGACAAGCTGACCACCCTGCTCGCCTGACGCCGGGACGCGCCGACTAGCGTCGCGGAGTGGCCAGGCGACTCACCTTCGTGACGCTGGTCCTCCTCACCACGATCACGGCGGTCGTGAGCAGCCTCGGCGCCCCGCTGGTGCCGGCGATCTCGGCGAACCTCGACGTACCGCTCGAGGACGCGCAGTGGACGCTGACCGCCACCATGGTCGCGGGCGCGGTGAGTACGCCGGTCGTGGGCCGGTTCGGCAGCGGGCGGCTCCGGCGACCGACGATCCTCGCGGGCCTCCTCGTCGTCACCCTCGGGACCACGCTCGCGGCGCTGCCGTTCGGCCTGCCGACCCTGCTCGCCGGGCGCACCCTGCAGGGCGTCGGCCTGGCGCTGGTGCCGCTGGCGTTCGCGGTCGCCCGGGACGTCTGGCCCGGGCCGCGGCTCCCCCAGGTGGTCGCGATGCTGTCGGTGGCGACCGTCGCGGGCGCGGGGCTCGGCTACCCGCTGACCGCCCTGGTCGCGCAGAGCTGGGGACTCGCGGCGGCGTACTGGCTCGGCACCGCCCTCACGGGGCTGACCCTGCTGATGGCGTGGGCGTTCGTGCCGAGCGCCGCCGGCGAGGAGCCCAGCCCGGTCGACTGGCCGGCCGCAGCACTGGTCGCACTCGGCCTCGTGGGCGTGCTGCTCGCCGTCAGCCGGGGCGAGACCTGGGGCTGGACCTCCGGGCGTACGACGGGCGCGGCCGCGCTCGGCGTACTCCTCCTCGCGGCCTGGGTACGCCGGACCCTGCGCAGTCCGCATCCGCTCGTCGACCTCCGGCTCGCGGTCCGGCCCGGTCTCGCGGGTCCGAACCTGGTCGCGGTCGTGGCCGGCATCGGGATGTACAGCCTGCTGACCCTGGTCATCGTCCTGGTCCAGTCCGACGTGCCGGGCTGGGGACTGGGCGAGCCGGTCACCGTCGCCGGCCTGGTGCTGGTGCCGTACTCCGTGATGAGCGTCGTCGGGAGCAGGCTGGCCCAGGCGGTCGGCCGCCGGTTCGGCGACGCGGTGCTGCTCCCGACCGGCTGCGTCGTCTTCCTCGCCGCGACCGTGCTGCTGGCGGTCGAGCACGACCACCTCTGGCAGGTGCTCGCCTGCATGGCGGTGGGCGGCCTCGGCAGCGGTTTCACCTTCTCCTCGCTCGCGGCGCTGATGGTGCCGCACGTGCCGCGCGCCGAGACCGGCAGCGCGATGGCGTTCAACCAGGTGCTGCGCTACATCGGCTTCGCGGTGGGCAGCGCGTCCAGCGTCGCGCTGATGACGGTGTACGGCGGCGGCCCGGGCGAGGCGGGCTTCCGTGGCGCACTGCTCACGGTGGCCGGGGTCTGGCTGCTGGCCGCGCTCGCGAGCGCGGCGCTGAGCCGCCGGGTACCCCCGGCCTGAGTCCTGACGGACACTTCAACTCAGCGGGACTCCCATCGTCTCCCGCCGCCACCCGGGTGAGGATCCCACCATGCTCCTCGATGTCCAGCTCGACGCCCGACCCGACGTCGCGGCCGACCGCGCCCGCGAGCTCGTCGCGGCCGGGGTCGACGGCCTGTTCACCTTCGAGGGGCCGCACGACGTCTTCCTGCCCCTGGCGGCCGCCGCCGGCGTGGTCGAGACCGACCTGATGACGAACGTCGCCATCGCGATGCCACGCTCCCCGATGCACCTGGCGCACACCGCGTGGGACCTGCAGCTGATGTCGAAGGGCCGCTTCCGCCTCGGGCTGGGCTCGCAGATCCGCCCGCACATCGAGAAGCGGTACGGCGCCACCTGGTCGCCGCCCGCGGCTCGGATGCGCGAGATCGTGGGTGCCGTGAAGGCGATCCTCGGCTCCTGGCAGCACGGCACGCCGCTGGACTTCCGCGGCGAGCACACCCGGCACACGCTGATGCCGCCCACGTTCGTCCCCGGCCCGAACCCGTACGGCGCCCCGCCGGTGCTGCTCGGCGCGCTCGGACCGGTGATGACCCGGACCGCGGCGGAGGTGGCCGACGGGCTGCTGGTGATGCCCTTCCACAGCCGGCGCCACTTCGCCGAGCGAACGCTCCCCGCCGTACAGGAGGGCCTGGAGCTGGCCGGCCGCGAGTCGATCGGCATCTTCCCGCAGGCCATCCTCGCGATGGGCCGCACACCGGCCGAGCTCGAGGCGGCCACGCTCGGCGTCCGGGGGCTGCTCGCGTTCTACGGCTCGACCCCGGCGTACCGCTCCGTCCTCGACGTGGAGGGCTGGGGCGAGCTCCAGCCCGAGCTGAACGCCCTGTCCAAGCGCGGCGACGTCGCCGCGATGATGGCCCTGGTCACCGACGAGATGGTCGAGACGATCGGCGTGCGCGGCACCCCGGAGGAGTGCGCCGCCGAGCTCGACCGCCGGTTCGGCGCGGTGGCCGAGCGGGTCTGCTGCTACTTCCCCGGGTACGACGCCCCGCTGGCCCAGGTCGGCGAGCTGGCGGCCGCCCTCAACGCGGCCTGATCCCGACAACCTCGCCCGAAGGAGTCCCGTGTCCGATCCCGTGCGTCGTGGCCTGCTCTTCCTGGCGGCCTGCGTGGCCGCCGGGTTCGCGCTGACCGGCTGCGGGTCGGAGGACTCCTACGACGCCGCCGAGGACGGGCTGCGGGACTGGCTGGCCGCCGCGGCCGCGAGCGACCCGGGCGTGTGCGACCTGGAAGCACCCGGGTCCGGGCTCCACGCCGACCTGCTCCGCCGACACCCCTCGCTCGGCGGTCCGGGGACGAGCTGTCCCGAGCGCGCGGCACGCATGGGCCGGATTCGGCTCCCTCCGGCGGACGCGGCGATGGAGGTGCCGGCCTGGGACCCGTCCGGCGAGGCGTTGGTGGAGGCCCCGACCGGCGGAGGCGAGGTCAGGAGGTTCTGGATGCTCTACGCCGATGGACGCTGGCTCGTGTCCGGCGAGTCGACGTAGTCGGGCCGGGAGACCTCAACGCGGCCTGGTCCCGGGCGGCGGGCTCGCGGCCCGGATGCCCGCGCCGGCGAAGGCCAGCGCGAAGGCCAGGATCGAACCGCGCGCGACCGCCTCGGGCAGCAGCGGGCCGAGCGGCAGGGTCAGCACGTGCAGCAGCAACAGCGCCGGCACCCAGCGCGGGACCGATCCGGCCCGCAGGAACGCGATCGCGAGCAGCAGCTCGCCGAGGTAGAAGGCCAGGATCCAGCCGTAGAGGAAGACCCGCAGCCCCGTCTCCTCCGTCACGGCGTCGATGCTGTGGTCGCGCAGCGCGTCGGTGACGGCCAGGGCGCGGAAGAAGACGAGCAGCATCGCGTAGCCGGCGACGCCGATGAACCCCACGGCGAGCGAGACCGTGGCGGCGAAGGCGACGTTCCGGCCCCGGTCCGGGACCAGCACCAGCAGTGAGGGCAGTCCGATGATGAGCATCGCGGCGGCGAGGAAGTAGATCGCCGACACCGCGAGCCAGCGGCTGTCGTGCTCGCGCACCAGCTGGAGCGTCTCAGGCCCGGAGGAGCCGGTGGGCGTCAGCAGCGTGGCGAGCGCGAGCGCCATCGCCCCGGTGACGAGCAGGGCCGCGGCGCCCGGGATCCAGTCGTTGCGCACTCGCACACCGTAGGGCGCGCGGCACCCGCGACCGGGGTCTAGCCGAGCAATTTTCCCGCGATCTCGGCAACGATGCCCACCTGGGCGGGGTCGGCGCTGGTGGGGATCAGGTTGACCTCGTCGACGCCGAGGTCCTCGAAGCGCCGCAGGGCGTCGACGAGACCCGCCGCGTCCCCGGCGTACCCGGCGACGCGGCCGGTCTCCTCGACGTAGCCCGGGTTGGCCCAGTCGACGTAGTCGCGTACGTGGTCCTCGATCTGCTGCCGCGCTCCTGCGGGCGCGGTCTCGTCGAGGGCGAACCAGAACGACGTCCGCAGCTGCGGCGCCGGACGACCCGCATCGGCCCAGCTCGCCCGCGCCAGGTCGAAGATCTCGGCCAGCTCGGCGAGGCACGGCTCGTCCGGGCTCTCGATCACGTGCTGCACCCCGTCGGCCCAGGCCGCGCCGCTGCGGACCGCGTGCGGTCCGAACAACGACATCAGCAGGAGCGGTCCGCTGTCGCGCACCGGTCGCGGGCCGACCGGACGGACGGTGTCGGTGAGGTGGTCGCCCCGCCAGACCCAGCGCATGGTGCGGGCACGGTCGGCGAGCTGGTGCACGTTCTGGGTGCGCAGGTCGACGCCGAGGGCGCGGTAGTCGTCGTCGCGCGCGCTGACGCCGAGCGCGACCGTCAGCCGGCCCTGGCTGAGCCGGTCGACGGTCGCGAGCGACTTGGCGAGCAGGACGGCGTCGTACAGCTGGGGCGTGATGGCCGCGACGATCTCGACCCGGCTCGTCCAGGCGGCGACCGCGCCGAGGAGCGCGCCGATGTCCGGACTGTCCCCGGCGACCCGGCCGCCGATCGTCGTCGAGGCGAACGGGCCCTCGTCGATCGCGCGGGCCCACTGCTCGAGGGTGTCGAGGGGATCCCAGAGTCCGTCCACCGTCACCGGCAAGGACATCCCGAGCTTCATGGCGGAACTGTGCCAGAACCGGTCCGTCCGGTCAGCCCCCGTGCAGGGCCTCGGCCACCCGGTGCACCTGCTCGACGTCGGACCCGGTCGGGATCAGCTGGACCTCGTCGGTGCCGAGGTCCTCGAAGCGCCGCAGCAGGTCGACCAGCTCGGGCACGGTGCCGGCGAACCCGGTCGTCGGCGCCATCGCGTCGACGAGGTCGCCGGGGAGCCAGCTCAGATAGTGGCGCAGGTGCCGGTGCACCTGCTCGCGCGCCCGGCCGCCGGAGGTCTCCTCCAGCGCGAACCAGAACGAGGTCGTCAGCCGCGGTGCCGGCCGACCCTCCTCGGCCCACGCCTTCCGGGCGATGTCGAACAGCTCGCCGACCCGCTCCAGGGACAGGTCGAGCGAGACGCCGGCGAGGCCGTCGGCCCACCCGGCGGCGTACCGGATCGTCCGGGGACCGGTGGTCCCGACGAACAGCTCCGGGCCACCCTCCTGCACCGGCGGCGGACCGACCCGCCCCACGTCCTCGCCGACCCGCTCGCCGCGCCAGACCCGGCGCATGACGGCGGCCCGGTCGCCCAGCTCGCGCATCCGCTGGGTGCCGAGGTCCGCGCCGACCGCGCGGTAGTCCTCGACCCGGCCTCCCACGCCCAGCCCGACGGTGAGACGGCCGCCGCTGAGCCGGTCGCCGGTCGCGAGGGACTTGGCGAGCAGCACCGGGTCGTGCAGCTGGGGTACGACGACCGTGGTCACGATCCGCACCCGCCGGGTCCACGCCGCGACCGCCCCGAGCAGGGTCAGCGTCTCGGGGTTGTCGAAGGCCATCCGCTCCCCGAAGCAGACCGACGAGAACGGTCCCTCGTCGCTCGCCCGGGCCCACGCCTCCAGGACCCCGTCGGCGGCCCACAGGTCCGGCTCCATCACGGGCAGCGTCATCCCCACCTGCACGGGGCCACCCTGGCACGGGTCGGTCCGGCGCCGGTCGGATCGCCGGCCGGGATCCCGATGACCGGGATCGGTGGTCGAGCAGGAAGGACGAAGTCCTGACGCCCGTCGAGACCCGGCGAGCCGGACGCCGGCGTCAGGCGGGCACGGCCTGCCGGCGCAGCTCGGGGATCAGGACGACGAGCCCCAGGACAGGCAGGAGCGCGAGCAGCGCCAGCGCGAGCGGTACGCCGAGGACGCCGCCGGCCCCGCCGACGACGGCCGAGCCGACCGAGCCGCCGGTCATGAACACCAGCGTCGCGATGCCGAGGGCGACCCCGCGCACGTCCTGGTGCACCGCCGAGCTCACGGCCGCCGTCATGGCCGGCTGACCGATGCCGAAGGCCACCGTCACCAGCAGCACGCCGACGCCGAGCACCGGCGCGGAGTCCAGGCCAGCCCCGAGCCCCGTGACGAGCAGCGCGAACGTCGCGGTCGAGCCCGCCACGGCCAGCGTGATCGCCGAACCAGTCCGGGCGAGCAACGGACCCACGATCCGCGGCACGAACATGGCGACGACGGCGCTCGGGACCAGCAGCAGCCCGACCTGCCACGGCTCCCAGCCGTCGTGCACCAGCACCGCCGGCACGGCGATCAGCTGCCCGAACCAGGCCGCCGGAACCGCCGCCGCGGCCAGCGCGCTGCGCACCACGGTCCGGTTGCCGATCACCGCCGTCGGGAGGAAGCCGTCGAGCGGCCGGCGCCGTACCTGCAGGGCGGCGAGCGGCGCGCCGAGCACGAGCAGCAGGACGCCGACGAGCGCGACGACGAGGCCGGTCGACGGTGACTGCACCAGCAGCACCAGGCCCGCGGCGGTCAGCGCGACGAGGACGGCACCCAGGATGTCGAGCCCGGCCCCCGTGCCCTCGCCCACCAGGGCGCGCCACAGGAACGGGATCACGGCGGCGCCGAGGATCGGGACCGCCAGCACCGCGCGCCAGCCGAAGGCGTGCTCCACGACGCCGCCGACGAGCGGGCCGAGGCAGGAGATCGCCGCGGCGACGGCGGCCAGTCGGCCGAGGGCCAGGCCGCGGATCGCCCCGTCGTACCGGGAGCTGAGGATCGCGACCCCCAGCGTCGGCACGGCCGCCGCGCCCGCGCCCTGGAAGAGGCGAGCGACCAGCAGGACGCCGTACGACGGTGCCGCGGCCGCGACGAGTGCACCCGCGGTCATCAGGCCGATGCCGACCAGCAGCGGTCCCTTCACGCCGACCAGGTCGGAGATCCGGCCGTAGACCGCGGTGGTGACCGCGAGCATCAGCGCGTACAGGCTGATCACCCACGTCGACTGCCCGACGCCGATGTCGAAATGGTCGCCGAGCATGGGCAGAGCGACCGCCGCCGACGCCGATCCCATGCCCGCCAGTCCGAACAGCAGACCGAGCAGCACCGAGATCCGCCGAGAGTCGTCCACCATGTCTGGCGGCAACCGGGCGGACCCCGATTCCATTCCGCCTACGCTGTCGCCCGTGAGTCCCGACCGCGATCCGATCCGCGAGGCGCACCGTCAGTGGACCCGCCACGGCTGGGCCGACGCCGCCGACGGCATGGCGATGGTGACCTCGGTCGTGCGGGTCCAGCAGCTGCTGATGGAGCGCATCGACGCCGTCCTTCGGCCGCTGGGTCTGACCTTCGCCCGCTACGAGGTGCTGCGGCTGCTGTCGTTCTCCCGGGCGGGCGGGATGCCGATGACCCGGCTCGGGTCGCTGCTCCAGGTGCACCCCACGAGCGTCACCAGCGCCGTGGACCGGCTGGAGAAGCAGGGGTACGTCGAGCGCGTCCGCCGTACCGACGACCGGCGGGTCATCGTCGCCTCGATCACCGACGCCGGACGCGCGGTCGTCGAGACCGCGACCGAGGGCCTCAACGGGCAGGTCTTCGAGCGCCCCGGGATCACGCCCGAGCAGGTCGCCTCCCTGACCGAGCTCCTCGGCGCGGTGCGCGCCGAGGCGGGCGACCGGGTGGACTGACCGCATGCACCGTTGAACGGCCGGCTCCGGAGCTCGAACCACGGGAACGCGGAACTCCGGAGCCGACCAGCGGGGCCGAGCATCAGCAGGTCGCCCGTGACGGATGGCTCCCTCCAGAGCCGCGCGCCACACCCGATGAGCGTCGAACACCCTGAGCAAAACGCTATGACCTGGGTCACGTTCCGTCGTCATCAAATTCGAGTAATCGGGGCGGGTGGGGTCGGGGGCCGGGCCGGGCTGCAGGCACATCACGGTATGCAGACGAGCCGGCGGTTCCCACGGCGTACCCACCATGGGAGGCGAGAACTCGTCTGCATACCGTGATGAAGCCGCGACCCCTGAGGCCCCTGCGACTCCCCGCGCGCGAGCCCGGTCCCAACTACTTCCCCGTAGCGCACCCACGACCTATCCTCGAATAGTTGGACGTCCAACCAACTCATCGAAGGACCCCCATGACCGACCTGCACACCCCTCAGCACCCCGTCCGGCTCGTGACCGCGAGCAGCCTGTTCGACGGGCACGACGCCTCGATCAACATCATGCGGCGGATCTTCCAGAGCCAGGGCTGCGAGGTCGTCCACCTCGGCCACAACCGCTCCGTCCAGGAGGTCGTCGACGCCGCCCTGGAGGAGGACGTCCAGGGGGTCGCGGTGTCGTCGTACCAGGGCGGCCACGTGGAGTACTTCGAGTACCTCGTCGAGTCGCTGCGCGCCCAGGGCGCCGACCACGTTCAGGTCGTCGGCGGAGGCGGCGGGGTGATCGTGCACGACGAGATCGAGCGGCTGCGCGGTTCGGGCGTCACGATCTTCTCCCCCGAGGACGGCCAGCGGATGGGCCTGGTCGGGATGATCAACAGCGTCGTGAAGACGTGCGACACCGACCTCTGGGGCGCCAAGCAGGTCGGCGCCGAGCAGGTGCTGAGCGGCGACCGGTTCGCGATCGCCCGGGCGATCACCGCCGCGGAGCAGGGCCGGCTGCCGGCCGACGTACGCGCCGCGCTCGCCGACGCCGCGGGACGCAGCCACGCGCCGGTCCTCGGCATCACCGGCACCGGCGGGTCCGGCAAGTCGTCCCTCACCGACGAGCTCGTACGACGCTTCCGCGTCGACCAGCAGGACAAGCTCCGGGTGGCCGTGGTGGCGGTGGACCCCACCCGGCGCAAGGGCGGCGGCGCGCTGCTCGGCGACCGGATCCGGATGAACTCCCTCGACGGCGACCGGGTGTTCTTCCGCAGCCTGGCCACCCGCGGTGCGCACGAGATCCCCGACCAGCTCGCCGACGTGATCACCGTGCTGAAGGCGGCGGGCTTCGACCTCGTCATCGTGGAGACCCCCGGTATCGGCCAGGGCGACGCGGCGATCGTGCCCTTCGTCGACACCTCGCTGTACGTGATGACGCCCGAGTTCGGCGCCGCCTCGCAGCTGGAGAAGATCGACATGCTCGACTTCGCCGACGTCGTCGCGATCAACAAGTTCGAGCGCCGCGGCGCCCGGGACGCGCTGCGCGACGTGGGCCGCCAGCTGGTCCGCAACCGCGAGGCGTTCGGCCAGCAGCCGAGCGACATGCCGGTCTTCGGCACCAGCGCCGCCACCTTCAACGACGACGGCGTCACCGCGCTCTACCAGCACCTGCGCGGCACCCTCGCCGAGCAGGGCCTCCCGCTGGAGGCCGGCGTCCTCGAGCCGGTCGAGGTCAAGCACTCGTCCGGGATCCGCGCCGTCGTCCCGCAGGAGCGGGTGCGCTACCTGGCCGAGATCACCGAGACCGTCCGCGGCTACCACGCCCGCACCGAGGAGCTCGCCGCCGCGGCCCGTCGGGCGCAGGCGTACCGGCTGGTGGCCGACGACCTCGCCGACGACGACCTCGTCGGTCGAGTAGCGAGCGCCAGCGAGCGTATCGAGACCCAGCTGCCGTCGGAGCTCCGCGACCAGTTGGCCGACTGGCCCTTCGTCGTCCAGGCGTACGCCGACAAGCCCGGCCGCGAGTCGCTCTCAGGCAACACGGTCCCGCGGGTCGCCGTACCCCGGTTCACCGACCACGGCGAGCTGGTGCGGTTCTTCCGTCGGGAGAACCTGCCCGGCTTCTTCCCGTTCACCGCCGGGGTGTTCCCGTTCAAGCGGGAGGGCGAGGACCCGGCGCGGATGTTCGCCGGCGAGGGCGACCCGGCCCGCACCAACCGCCGCTTCAAGCTCCTCTCCGAGGGCAACGAGGCGACCCGCCTGAGCACCGCGTTCGACTCGGTGACGCTGTACGGCCGCGACCCCGACGAGCGCCCCGACATCTACGGCAAGGTCGGCACGTCCGGCGTCTCGGTGGCGACGCTCGACGACATGAAGCAGCTCTACGACGGCTTCGACCTGCTCGCCCCCACGACCAGCGTCAGCATGACCATCAACGGCCCCGCGCCGACCGTGCTGGCTTTCTACCTCAACACCGCGATGGACCAGGCGCGCGAGCGCGGCATCGCCCCAGCCGAGGCGCTGCGCACGGTCCGCGGCACGGTCCAGGCCGACATCCTCAAGGAGGACCAGGGCCAGAACACCTGCCTCTTCTCCACCGAGTTCAGCCTGCGCTGCATGGCCGACATCCAGGAATGGTTCATCGAGCAGGGGGTGCGCAACTTCTACTCCGTGAGCATCTCCGGCTACCACATCGCCGAGGCCGGGGCGAACCCCATCAGCCAGCTCGCCTTCACCCTCGCCAACGGCTTCACGTACGTCGAGGCGTACCTCGCCCGCGGCATGGACATCGACGACTTCGCGCCCAACCTGTCGTTCTTCTTCTCCAACGGGATGGACCCCGAGTACTCCGTCATCGGCCGGGTCGCGCGCCGGATCTGGGCGGTGGCGATGCGGGACAAGTACGGCGCGAACGAGCGCTCGCAGAAGCTGAAGTACCACGTGCAGACCTCGGGCCGCTCCCTGCACGCGCAGGAGATGGACTTCAACGACATCCGCACCACGCTGCAGGCGCTGATCGCCATCTACGACAACGCCAACAGCCTGCACACCAACGCCTTCGACGAGGCGGTGACGACCCCGAGCGAGGAGTCGGTACGCCGCGCGCTGGCCATCCAGCTGATCATCAACCGCGAGTGGGGCCTGGCGATGAACGAGAACCCGCTCCAGGGCTCGTTCATCATCGACGAGCTGACCGACCTCGTGGAGGCCGCCGTACTCGCCGAGTTCGACGCGATCAACGAGCGCGGCGGCGTACTCGGGGCGATGGAGACCGGCTACCAGCGCGGCCGGATCCAGGACGAGTCGATGCTCTACGAGCACCGCAAGCACGACGGCACCCTGCCGATCATCGGCGTGAACACCTTCCTGAAGAAGGACGCCGACGGGGCCACGCCCACGCACGTCGAGCTGGCCCGCGCGACCGAGGCGGAGAAGGAGTCGCAGCTGACCCGGGTCCGCGACTTCCAGGCCGCGAACACCGACGAGGCCGCCGCCGCGCTCGCCCGCCTCAAGGAGGCCGCGACCTCGGGCGAGAACGTCTTCGCCGTCCTCATGGACGCGGCGCGCGTCTGCTCGCTAGGCCAGGTCACCGAGGCGTTCTTCGAGGTCGGCGGGGCCTACCGCCGCAACGTGTGAGGTCGCCCCTGCGCTGGTTGAGGTGCGAGCGCAGCGAGCCTCGAAACCCGGCGACCGGAGAGTCGGCCGTGATCGAGGCCGAGGGTCGACTCACCGGGTTTCGAGGCTCAGGCGCTGAGCGCCTTCGCACCTCAACCACCGCCCGGTGACGGCACCCGCGCGCTACAGGGGTCTCGACGGGCGCTCAGGACTTACCCCGGTGGTCGAGCAGCGAGGCCGCGCTAGCGGGCGAGCGCCCGTCGAGACCCCAGCACCCGAACAGCGACCTCTCCCCCGCCTCATCGGGACACCGACGCCACCAGCGCGCTACGGGGGTCTCGACGGGCGCACAGGACTTCGTCCTTCGCTGCTCGACCACCGGCGAGGCGCCGACCTGCGGCACTGGGTACCCTGCCCGTCGTGACCACCCTGCCGACGTACGACCAGCTGGCCGACCTCCCCGCCTACAGCGAGCGCCGCGTGCCCGTGGCCTTCGAGGACATCAACGGGCACATGAACGTGCGCCACTACATCGGCATCGCGAGCGAGGGCCTCGACGACTCGCTGACCGAGGTCGGCATCCCCACCAACTGGGTCGACAAGGGCTTCGCGGTCTTCTCCGCCGAGCACCACCTGACCTACGTCAACGAGCTGCTGACCGGCGACCAGGTCTCGGTGCGGGTGCGGCTGGTCGGCCGCTCGGAGCGCGCGATCCACGCCGTGGTCTACCTGGTCGACGAGACCCGCAAGCAGCTGAGCTACGTGATGGAGGAGATCTTCCTCCACATCGACATGACCACCCGCAAGAGCTCGCCGTGGCCGGCCGACGTCGCCGCCCTGGTCGACGCCCGGGTCGCCGAGCACGGCAAGCTGCCGTTCGAGCCGACGCTGTCGGGGTCCATCGCCCTGCGGTGAACGTACTGCGATGAGCCGACAGCGGGTCGTGTCGCTGGTGCCCTCGATCACCGAGGCGCTCGCCAGCGTGCGGCCCGAGGCACTGGTCGGCGCGACCGACTGGTGCACCCACCCGGGTGACCTCGAGTCGTACGGCGTCGCCCGGGTCCGCGGGACCAAGAACCCCGACCTGGCCGCGATCCGCGCCCTCTCCCCCGACCTGGTGATCGCCAATCGGGAGGAAAACCGCGAGCTCGACGTACGCCGCCTCCGCGACGCCGGCGTGCGGGTCCACGTCACGGTGATCGAGACCGTGCCGCAGGCGATCTCCTGCTTCGACGAGCTCTTCGACGACGTGCTCGACTGGCCGCGCCCGCCCTGGCTCGAGGAGGCCCGGTCGCTGTGGCTCGGCCCGCTCCCGCCGGTACGCCGCCGCGTCGCCATCCCGATCTGGCGCGACCCGTGGATGGTCGTCGGCTCCCGGACCTTCACGGGCGACCTGGCCCGCCGGCTGGGCCTGGAGAACGTCTTCGGGTCGCACCCGGACCGCTACCCGCACGTCTCCCTGGACGACATCGACGCGCGCGGAGCGGACGTCGTACTCCTGCCGGACGAACCGTACGAGTTCACCGCCGCCGACGGTGTCTTCGCCACCCCCACCGAGCTGGTCAGCGGCCGGCTGCTGACCTGGTACGGCCCGTCGCTGGTCGAGGCGCACGCCTCCCTCGCCCGAACCACGGGGTGAACGCGACGGCGGGTCGAGACCACCCCCACGGGCCTCGACCCACCGTCCGCTCTACCTGGATCAACGAGCCGCGGGCCGGGGCGTTACGGACCCGGTGGTCGAGCAGCGGCCCGCCGGTGGTCGAGCAGCGAAGGACGAAGTCCTGAGCGCCCGTCGAGACCCCCGCACCCGGACGTCAGCTCGCGCCGGCCACCGCGGCGACGTCCGCGTCGCTCAGCAACCCCAGCCGCGCCAGCTCGCGCGCGATGCCCGCCGAGTCGGCGGCGAGCACGAACGGGACCGAGGCGTCCCAGTCCGCCTGGACCGCCTCCACCCGGCCGTCGAAGGGGTCGAGGCGCACCTCGCGGATGCAGACGGCGAGGACCCGGCCCGGGTAGCGGCGGACCGTCTCCGCGTAGATCTCCGGGTCGTGCTCGGCCGAGTCGCCGATCAGCACGAAGCGCAGGTCGGGGTGCAGGGTCAGCACCTCGTCGATCCGCTCCCGCTTGTGCCCGCCGGTCACCAGGTCGCGCAGCAGCACCGGGCCGGGCGGGAAGCCGCGATGGGCGAGGAAGCCGAGCAGGAAGTCGTGCAGGTTCCACGGGCTGGAGGAGATGTAGAAGAACGGGTTGCTCCCGTCCGCGCCCGCCAGCGCCCGGTAGAGCTCCGGCGCGCCGGCGAACGACGTCCGGGTCAGCGCCGACCCGGTCAGGGTCTGGCGGATCATCGTCCAGGTCCGCTGCACGCCGGTGACCAGGATCGTGTCGTCGACGTCCGACAGCACGCCCAGCCGCGCCCCGCCGTCGTCGACCCGGATCCGCGCGACGGCGCGCGCCTCGTCGACCCCGCGGTACGGCGCGGTCAGGCTGATCGTGCCCTCGGTCCACGGCGCCACCAGCCGGGCGTCGGCCAGCTCCGCGCGGAAGTAGCCGTCGTCGTCGGTGACCGCGTCGACGGCGACGCCACCGACCTCGATCCGCACGTGCACGCCGGGCAGCTCGGTCGTCAGGAAGCCGGCGACGCTGCGCCGTACCGCCGCCCACGGGCTCTCCCCCGCGATCGTCTCCGCGGGCTCGGCGTCGTCGAGCACCCGGCCCCGCACGATCGCGGTCCCGGTGCCGGAGGGGCCGACGCGGCCGTGGCCGACGTACGCCACGATCCGGAAGTCCGCGGCGACCTTGTCGCCCCAGCGGGCTCGGCGCGCACGGTCCCACCGCCGTTCGACGGCACCGAGGATCGAGCGCGCCCGGCTCATCCGAAGGCGGGCTTCTCCTTCGCCAGGAAGGCCCGCACCCCCTCGACGAAGTCCGGCCCCGTGTAGACCTCGCGCAGCATCGCCTCGTCGTCGCGCGGCGGGGCCTCGGCGACCCGGGCGCGGGCGAGGAGCTGCGCCTTGGTGGTCCGCAGCGTCACGGCCGACGCGGCGGACAGCCCGTCGAGGAGTACGGCGAGCTCCGCGTCGAGGTCGTCGACGACGGCGAGCAGCGCGCCGACGGCGTACGCCCGATCGGCGTCGACGAGCCGGGACGCGAGCAGCATCTCGCGGGTCAGGGCCTCCCCGAAGACGGCGGCGGTGCGGTAGACGATCGAGGCGGAGAGCGCGTTGCCGAGGGTGCGCGCGATCGGGTAGCCGAACCGGCTCCCCGGCGTCGCCAGCCGCAGGTCGCAGTGCGACGCGACGGCCAGCCCGCCGCCCACGCACACGCCGTCGACCGCCGCGATGGTGACCTGCGGAAGCGCGAACAGCTCCTCGAGGAGCTCGCGGATCCAGCCCTCGTACGCCACCGCGTCGGCGTCGACGAAGTCGCTGATCTCGTTCCCCGCCGCGAACGCCTTTCCGCCCGCGCCGCGCAGCACGAGGGCGCGTACGGCGGTGTCGTCCCGCAGCTCCGCGCACAGCTCCCGCAGCCCGGCGTACATCGCCTTCGTGAACGCGTTGCGCCGCTCCGGCCGGTTGAACGTCACCTCGACCACGCCCTCGGACCGGCGGATGAGGAGGTCGTCGTCACTCACAGCACGGAGGGTACCGACCGCGCCGGAGCCGGTGGTCGAGCAGCGAAGGACGAAGTCCTGAGCGCCCGTCGAGACCCCCCTCGCGCGCCGGCGACGTCGATGTCTCGATGGGCCGGGCGAGGTCGCCGCTCGGGTGCTGGGGCCTCGACGGGCGCTCGCCCGCTAGCGCGGCCTCACTGCTCGACCCCCGGGTAGTAGTAGCTCACCCGGTGGTCGAGCAGCGAAGGACGAAGTCCTGAGCGCCCGTCGAGACCCCCGCAGCCAGCAAGCAACCCCGACCTCGTCATCCACAGGCCACCCCACCCGCGGTTTGCCCACCACCCTCCTCCGGGGACGCCTTCCCACATGCCCTGGACCTACATCCTCGAGTGCGCCGACGGATCGCTCTACGTCGGCAGCACCGTCGACCTCGAACGACGACTCAGCCAGCACCAGAGCGGCGAGGGGGCGGCGTACACGCGTCCCCGGCGTCGTCGACCCGTCAGGCTCGTGTGGTGCGCCGACTTCGCGCGGGTCGACGATGCCTTCGCCTACGAGAAGCAGATCCAGAGCTGGGGGCGTGCCAAGCGGATCGCGCTGATCGAGGGTCGGCTGGACGACCTGCCGGGGCTCGCGCGCGGGAGGACGCTGCCTCCGCTCGAGTGACCGGGGTCGGCGTGGTCGGCGGGTTCCGGGGGTCTCGACGGGCGCTCAGGACTTCGTCCTTCGCTGCTCGACCCACGGAGCCGGGGCTCAGGACTTCGTCCTTCGCTGCTCGACCCCCGGAGCCAGCGCTCAGGACTTCGTCCTTCGCTGCTCGACCAACGGCGTCAGTGCTCGGGGCGGGTCCACTCCTCGGTCTGGGTGAGGCGGTAGAGGTAGGCCAACGAGGGGAGGACGAGGGCGGCGGCGACGGCACCGGCGATCAGGACGCCCTGGAGCGTGGCGCGCGCGCCGGCGGCGTCGGCGATGGTGATCTGGTCGACGAGCAGCCAGGGGTACTGGCCGACGCCCCAGCCGAGGACGACGGCGGCGACGGCGAGCAGGGCGACGGGGCGGGCGAGCGCGTAGCGGCGGCGTACCAGGAGTACCAGCGTGCCGACGCCCGCGAGGAACGACAGCACGATCAGCGGCGCGGCCCGGGTCTCGAGGCCGTCGGCCAGGGTCGGGGCGTCGCGCTCGATCGGGACCAGCGCGGCGAAGACCACGGCGCCGGTGACCAGCCCGACCGAGAGCGTGCGCAGCCGCAGGATCTCGGCCAGCCGGGTGGCGCCGGCGCGGTCGGCGTCCGCGGTGAGGAAGACGCCGGCGAGGAAGGCGCAGGTGCCGACGGCGATCACGCCACCGAACAGCGAGGTCGGGTTGACCCACGACCCGATCAGGTCGCCACGCCCGTCCATCGGCACTCGGCCGGAGGCGATCGCCCCCGCCACGGTGCCGAAGAAGAACGGCGTGACGACCGAGGAGAGCGCGAAGACCACGCCGAACAGCCGCGCCTGCGCCAGCGTGGCGGCGTACTTGCGGAACGCGAAGCTCGCCCCGCGCAGCACGATCCCGAACAGCGCCAGGAACATCGGCACGATCAGCGTGTTCATGGCTGCGGCGAACGCCTCGGGGAACGCCGTCCACCAGGTCACGAGCACGTAGATCAGCCAGACGTGGTTGGCCTCCCAGACCGGTCCGATGCTCCGGTCGATCTGGGTGCGCAGCTCCGCTCCGCGCTCGGACCCGCCGGCGGTGAGGTCGAAGAACCCGGAGCCGAAGTCGGCGCCGCCGAAGAGGGCGTACGCCACCACGCCCACGAACATCGCGGCCGCGACCGCCATCTCGAGGGTCACGACGCACGCCCGGACAGCTGGTCGGCGCGAGGACCGTACGGCGAGGGCAGGTCCTGCTCGCCGTCGCGCCATCGTCGGGCCATCGAGCGGATGACGATCGCCGCCCCGATGGTCATCAGCGTGTAGACGACCATCGTGGTGCCGAGCAGCCACCACAGGCCGGAGTTGTCGCCGGCGGCCTCGGGCGTGCGCATGATCCCGTAGACGATCCACGGCTGCCGGCCGACCTCGGTCGCGATCCAGCCGGCCTCCATCGCGATGGCGGCGAGGACGCCGGAGATCGCCACGAACCGCAGGAACAGGCGTTGCTCGAGCAGGTCGCGCCCCCGCCAGCGGGCCACCCAGAACACGACGGCGGCCAGCATCAGCAGGATCCCGATCCCGATCATCGACTGGAAGGCCCAGTGCGTGATGTTGACCGGCGGGTGGTCCTCCACCGGGATGGTGTCGAGGCCCTGGACCGGCTTGGTGAAGGAGTTCCGCGCCATGAGCGAGCCGAGGTACGGGATGTCGATCGACCACTTCACGACGCCGTCGACGAGGAAGCCGCCGATCCGCAGCGGCGAGGCGCCGTCGTCGGTCTCCGTGGCCAGCTCGAACGCCGCGAGCTTGGCCGGCTGGGTCTCCGCGAGCCGGGCGCCGAGCAGGTGACCGACGAGCGGCTGCAGGACCGCGGCGACGCTGGCGAACGCGAACGGCAGGGTGAAGCCGAGCCGGTGGTAGCGGTCCCGACGCCCCTTCAGCAGCCCGACGGCGTACACCGCGGCGACCGAGAAGCCGGCGACCATGTACGCCGCCACCCACATGTGCAGGAACTGCCAGATCGCGTTGGGGTTGAACAGCACCGCCCACGGATCGATGTTCGTGACCTCGCCGCCGATGATGTCGAAGCCGACCGGGGCGTTCATCCACGCGTTGACGGTGAGGATGCAGTAGGTGCCGATGATGCCGGTGATCGCCATCGGCAGGACGAACCACAGGTGCTTGCGGGGGTCGATCCGGCCCCAGCCGTAGAGGTAGATCCCGAGGAAGATCGCCTCCAGGAAGAAGGCCAGCCCCTCGAACGCGAACGACAGGCCGACCACGTCGCCGTACGTGCCCATCAGGCCCGGCCACAGCAGCCCCATCTGGAACGCCAGCGCGGTGCCGGACACGACCCCGATAGCGAACAGCACCGCCGAGACCTTCGCCCACCGGTGCGCGAGCAGCAGCGCGGTGTCGTCGCGGCGGCGTACGCCGAGCCAGTGCATCACGAAGATCATCGCGGGCAGCGCGACGCCGAAGCAGGCCAGCACGATGTGCCACCCCAGGGACAGCGCCATCTGCTGGCGCGCGGGCATCAGCCCGGCGGGGTCGGCGAGCTCCGAGGACAGGGCGGTGAGCAGCAGGTTGGTCGTTCCCACCTTGACGACCGTACGTGGTCTCGAACGCGTTCAACGAACTTTGTGAACTCTTTCACGAAGTTGGCTGGCAGGGGTCGGGCGTCGTGCGAGCGGTCCGGATGCGGGTGATAGCGGGTGCGCCAGCCGCGGCCTGCCCAAGCGCCGCAATTGCGGCCGTTGGGCAGGCTCCAGCCCCGCCACCCTGCTCAACCGCTGCAATTGCAGCCGTTGGGCGGCCCCGCACGCGCGCGGTCTACCGCTCCCGCGCCACCAGCCAGCGACCCAGCAGCGTGCCGTCGGCCTCGAGCAGCCCCGTCAGCTCCAGCGGTACGTCGACCGGCGGGCCGGCCGTCATCCGCGCGTGGTCGCCGCCGACCAGCCGCGGCACGATGGTCGCGCAGAGCTCGTCGGCAGCGCCCTGGTCGAGCAGGTCGCGGAGCAGGTGCGGGCCGCCCTCGGCGAGCAGGCTGGACCAGCCGCGGGCGACCAGCCGGCTGCGCAGCAGCGGGAGGTCGACGCGGTGCTGGCCGCAGACCAGGACGTGCTCGTCGCCGAGCTGCTCGCGCGCCGTCGTCAGGCCGGGCGCGGCGCCGCAGGTCGCCAGCAGCACGCGGCCGGGGTCCGCGTCGCGCAGCGTGGGCGGCACCTCGCCGCGGCGGCTCACGACGACGATCGGCCGGTCCGCCGGCCCGTACCTCTCCGCCCGCGCCGTCCCCGCACCGACCAGGATCGCGTCGGCGAGCCGGCGCAGGGTCGCGAAGACCTGATGGTCGGCGGCGTTGTTGATCGATCCGCTGCGCCCGTCGGCACCGGTCGCGGCGCCGTCGAGCGTGCTGATCATGTTGACGCGCAGCCACGGGAGCCGTGGGACGGCGTACGCCGCGTCGAGGTCCGGCTCGCCGGCTGCTCCCGGCCCGATCAGCACCCGCATCGTCAACCGACCTCCCACCTCATCACCCAGTACTGCACACCGTAAGGGTCGTCGTCGTAGTCGACCTGCGCCTCGGTCCCGGCCGGCAGCAGGCCGAACAGCCGGTGAATCCCGTCCACCGACGCCAGCAACGCCTCCCCGAGCCCGTCGTCGGTCCAGCTCGCGTCCCCCGACACCAGCGCCGCCCGCAGCGCGTCGTCGAACGCGAAGGACCGCTCGTCCAGGTGGCCCGGCGCCTTCTCGGAGCGCCGGGCCGAGCCGTTCCCCACCACCAGTACCGCCGGTGGTCGAGCAGCGAAGGCGCTCTGCGCCTGAGCGCCCGTCGAGCCCCCCCCAGCCGACAGGAGCGCCTCGCCCACACGGCTCCCCTGCGCATCCCCCACCACGACGACGCCATCTCCCGAGGACCCCAGCCAGCGGACCGCGTCCAGGCAGGCCAGCCGCAGGTCGAGGACCGGGTCGGAGAGGCCGGCGTACTCCGGCAGCAGCGCGAGCACGCCGGGCACCAGCGCGAAGCGTCTCATTGCAGTCCCCTGATCGCCCGAGCCGGCATCCGGCGCCCCGCGATCGTGTTGACCATGTCGACGGTCTGCCGGGTCTCGACCACCTCGTGGACGCGGTAGATCCGTGCCCCCGCCAGCGCGCACACCGCCGTCGCGGCCAGCGTCCCCGTCAGCCGCGAGCCGACGGGCAGGTCGAGGGACTCCCCGACGAAGTCCTTGTTGGACAGCGAGACCAGCACCGGCCAGCCGGTCTCCACCATCTCGCCGAGCCGGTGCGTGAGCTCCAGCGAGTGGAAGGTGTTCTTGCCGAAGTCGTGGGCGGGATCGATGACGACCGAGCGCCGGTCGACGCCCGCGGCGACGGCCCGGTAGGCGTAGGCGACCGTGTCCGCGATGGCCGAGCGCACGACGTCGTCGTACTCCACCCGGTACGGCCGGGTCCGCGGCGTCGCGCCGCCGGTGTGGGTGCAGATGATGGCGGCGTCGTACTCCGCCGCGACGTCCACGAGGCCCGGGTCGGCCCCGCCCCATGCGTCGTTCAGCACGTCGGCCCCGGCCTCGCAGACCGCCCGGCCGACCGAGGCGCGCCAGGTGTCGACGGAGATGACGAGGGAGGGGTACGCCGCCCGCACGCGCGCGACGAAGTCGACCACCCGCCGCTTCTCCTCGTCCTCGTCGATGTGCTCCCCGGGGGCCGCCTTGATGCCGCCGATGTCGACGATCTCGGCGCCCTGCTCGACGACCTGCGCGACCCGGTCGAAGGCCTTGTCCTCGGCCCAGGTGGCGCCCTTGTCGTAGAACGAGTCGGGGGTGCGGTTGACGATCGCCATCATCAGCGTCGCGTCGTCGGGGAAGTGGTGGCGGCCCAGTTTCAGCGTCATGCGCCCACCGCCGGCGGTCGCTCGATCACGGGTACGGCGTGCTGCCGCGGCTCCCGCCCCGGACCGAACTGGGTCAGCGGGATGTCGTCCGCGTGGTGGCTGTGCGTGGAGCGCGCCCAGCTCGCCGTCAGGATCTGGGTCGCCATCGCGCCCAGGTCGAGCAGCGCCTGGTGCCGGTGCGCCCGGCGGCCGAGGTCGACCTGCGCGATCGCGTCCATCCCGTGGGCGCGCCACGTGTCGATGAGGGCGGCCAGCTCTACGGCGTACCCGGTCGGTACGGAGAGCGTCTCGAACAGCGACCGTCGCACGGCCCACTCGCCGGCGAGCGGCTGCACCAGGCCGGCCAGCGGCGGGAAGAGCAGCGCGATCAGCGGGCGGGCGACCAGCTCGGTGACCCGGCCACCCTCGTAGGCACCGTCCGCACCAGGCCGCTCGTAGAACCCCTTGACCAGCCCGACCTCGGGGCGGGTCAGCAGCGGCCCGAGCAGGCCGGGTACGAAGTGGGTGTCCCAGTCGAGCAGGTCGGCGTCCATGAAGACGACGACGTCGCCGCCGGTGACGAACAGCGACTTCCACATCGCCTCGCCCTTGCCCGGGTGCGACCCGAGCTCGGGACGGATCTCGGCGGCGCGGTGCACGACGGCGCCCGCGTCGGAGGCGACGGCGTGGGTGTCGTCGGTGGAGTCGGAGTCGATGACCACGATCTCGTCGACCAGCGCGACGGTCTCGACGAGCGCCTCCCGGACCCGGGTGACCACGTCGCCGACGGTCGCGGCCTCGTTGCGGGCCGGCACCACCAGGCTCACCCGCTGCTCACCCTTCGCGGCGAGCAGGTCGTCGAGCGTCCACTCGTCCCAGCGATGGGTGTTGCGCTCGAACCACGTCACGTCGCGACACTAGATGACCAGGTCCCAGGGCTTGCACGCTCCGCGGCGCTCAGTGCGCACGCTGGCGGCGTTGTCGTCGGTCGCCATGACTCCGTCATGCCTCCCTCCTCCGCCTTGCCAGCGCACGCGCTGAGTGCCGCTCGCCTGCACAACCCCTGGGACCTGGCCATCTCGAGGACTGCTTGAATGCTCAGGTGTCGTCCCCGCAGCCCGCTGAGCGCAAGACCCGGGGCCGGCCCCGCGATCCGGGTGCCGAGCGACGGATCCTCGACGCCGCCCTCGAGGAGTACGGCGAGCGCGGCTGGTCGGGCTTCACGATGGACGCCGTCGCTCGCCGCGCCGGCGTGGGCAAGTCGACGGTCTACCTGCGCTGGCAGGACAAGGACTCGCTGCTCATCGACGCCGTCGCCGCCCGCACCGGGAGCATCGAGGACGTCGACACGGGCAGCTTCCACGGCGACCTGGTCGAGGTGTCGGCGAACCTGTACCGCCACTACCTCGACCCCGCCGGCTGGGCCACGCTGCGCCTGGCCGTCGACGCCGCCACGTCGCCGTCGTCGCTCGGCACCGTCAGCGCCCGGCTCGCCGAGCAGCACACCGCCGCCGTCCTGGCGATCGTCGCCCGCGCGATCGAACGCGGCGAGGCGCCGCGGGACCTGCCCGCGGCGCCCCTGGTCCTCTGCCTGTACGGCGCGGTCACCATGCAGACGCTGACCCTCGCCGGTTCCGAGCGTCAGCTCCCCGAGGCGGAGATCCGCCGCCGGGTCACCGAGCTCGTCGACTTCGTCCTCGCCGGCCGCACCTGACGCAGAACCGGTGGTCGAGCAGCGAAGGACGAAGTCCTGAGCGCCCGTCGAGACCCCCGCCGCCCACCAGCGACAGCAGTCCTCAGTCGCCGATCTTCGTCGCGGCGTCGGTGGTCGCCTCCGCAGCCGAGGCGGCGGTCTTCTTGGCAGCCGTAGCGGTGGCCTTGGCGCTGCTCTGCGGGGCGGCGGACTTCTTGGCCGCGGTCTTCTTCGCCGTGGTCGACGTCTTCTTCGCGGTCGTCTTGGTCGCCTTGGCGGCCTGCGTGCGCGTGGTCTTCGCCTTCGCGGCCGTGGTCTTCGCCGCGGTCGCGGTCGCGGCCGTCGACTCCTGGCGGCGGATCCGGGTGACCAGCACCTCGCCGCGCTTGGCCAGGTCGCCGTACGCGCTGGTCGCAGTGGCGACGTTGCCGTCGACGAAGCCCTGGACCTTCGTCGGGAGGACCTTCGCCTCGCCCTGCAGCTCGGCGACGCGGGCCTCGATGGCGCTCCGGCGGGACTTGGCGTCCTTCGCGAGGGCGTCGACGCGCTCATTGACGACGCTCCGGGCCTGCTCGCGCAGCGCCTCGGGGTTCAGGTCGATCGCGGCGAACCGCTTCTGCACGTCGGCGACGTACTCGCGCACGGTCTCGACCGCGAGGTCGGCGACGCCGGCGCCGGCGTACAGGGTGGACTTGATGTCGAACGTGGTCTTGGCCATGTCGTTCTCCTTGGAATCGGTTCGTGGGGTCAGTTCTCGTCGCTCGGCTCGTCGGCCCGGTCCGCCGTACTCGACGCGTTGAGCGCGAGGAACGACGCGTACACGTCGAGCAGCGACTGCTTCTGGCGCTCGGTGAGGCCGGTGTCGTTGAGGACGGCCAGCTCGACCGTTCCCCCGACTCCGTCCTCGGGACTCACTATCCCCGCCCGGATGTAGAGCTGCTCGGCGGAGATGCGCAGCGCCTTCGCGATCTGCTGCAGCACCTCGGCCGAGGGCCGCCGCAGTCCGCGTTCGATCTGGCTCAGGTAGGGGTTCGAGACGTCGGCAAGCTCCGCGAGCTGCCGCAGGGAGAGCTGTGCTCCCGTGCGCTGCTCGCGCAGGTAGTCGCCGAGCGTCTCGACGGTCTTGCCGACCTTGCCCTTCGCCATGCCTCCAGTGTGCTAGCTGCTGCTAGCAATTTGCAAGCAGCCAGCAAGCACTTCGGCCGTGATCCCCGTCCCATCGGTGGTCGAGCGCCCCGGTGGTCGAGCGCCCCCGGTGGTCGAGCAGCGAAGGACGAAGTCCTGAGCGCCCGTCGAGACCCCCGCACCCACCAGCGACCTCGATGACTCCCCCGACGATCAGGCGTAGCCCAGCACCGACTGCCGCTTCTCCCCCCACGCGAGCGCGGAGGCGATCGCCTCGTCGAGGCTGAGCTCGGTGCGCCAGCCCAGCAGCTCGGCGGCCTTGTCGGCGTTGGCGTAGGCACCGGCGGCGTCCCCGGGCCGGGCGGGCGCCTCGACGACGGGCACGGGGCGGCCGACGACCCGCTCGACGGCTGCGAGCAGCTCGCGCACGGTGACGCCGTCGCCGGACCCGAGGTTGATGTAGGTGTACGGCGCGTCCACGCGCTCCAGCACCGCGTCGAACTGCTCCACCGCGCGCACGTGGGCGCGGGCGAGGTCCCACACGTGGATGTAGTCGCGGATCCCCGTGCCGTCGCGGGTCGGGTGGTCGGTGCCGGTGAGGGTGAAGGTGTCGCGCAGGCCGAGCGCCGCCTGCGCCATCAGGGGTACGACGTGGGTGGCGTCGCGCAGGTGGTAGCCGGTCCGCAGGTCCGGGTCGGCGCCGATCGGGTTGAAGTAGCGCAGGATGATCGCGCGCAGGTCGGTGGCGCGGGAGAGGTCCTCCAGGATCATCTCCATCATCCGCTTGGTGCGGGCGTACGGCGAGGTCGGCTCGACCGCGTCCTCCTCGGTCACCTCGAAGTCCGGCTTCAGCGCGTAGAGCGAGGCCGTGGAGGAGAACAGGATCCGACCCTTCCCGAGCGCGGTGAGCTCGTCGAACATCTCCAGCGAGTCGGCCACGTTCCCGCGGTAGTAGTCGTACGGCTGCTGGACCGACTCGGGCACGATGATCCGCGCGGCCATGTGGATGGTCGCGTCCAGATCGGGGTGCTCGTCGACAAGCCGCCGAAGGAGCGCACGGTCCGCCATCTCGCCCTCGTAGAAGATCCGGTCGCCGACGTACAGGCGCGGGCCGACAAGCAGCGAGTCGAGCACGATCGGCGTGTGCCCCGCCGCCTCGAGCGCCGTACAGGTGATCGAACCGATGTAGCCGGCGCCGCCGGTGACCAGGACCTTCATGCCGAGAGCCTATTCACTCCCCCGGCCGGCCGAGCCCGACACCGTTGGTCGAGCAGCGAAGGACGAAGTCCTGAGCGCCCGTCGAGACCCCGCAACCCACCACCGATCCCGAGCCCCGAGGCCGCTCGGCGTTTGACGACCGTCACACCCGGGCATCGAGGTCCCATGGCGAGCTTCGACCTCTTCCTCGGTCACCTCTTCGACCACGTCGAGGAGAAGCTCACCACGCCGTTCGAGGACTGGTGCCGCGAGCACGGCGTCCACCCCGAGTCCCGCAACGCCTGGCCGCGCTTCGAGGCCGCCCAGGCCGCCTCGGCCACCGCCGCTGCCGGCTGACCCGAGCCCCGGTCCAGCCCTACCCCAGGGTTCGAGGGACCCATCTGGGTGGTTTAGGAGTAAGTAGGGGTGATTGGTTGGCGACCGTCTGCCGTCCCAGCCATGATGTTCCCGTCGCCCAGCTCTGGGTTTGGGAGGGAGCTCGGTCGACAGACCCGGGTCGCGTGTATCCCCGTGTGCGCGACCCGGGCCCCTCCCTCGGCGCCCCGCCGGCTCAGCCGGTGCGCGAGACGCTCACCCCGACGTGGAACCTGCTGCGGCAGGGGCATGCCCACGTATCCGTGTGGACCCCGCACGTCGCCCGCTCCGGCTTGAAGCCCGGCAGCAGCCGCTTCAGCCGGTCGCTCTTCTTCAGCTCGTGGACCTGATCATGACCGCACCTCGGGCAGGCTTCCGCCACCGTGATTCCCCCTCCAGGAACACTCAACAGACTCAGCCCCCGTGCGTTCTCGAGTGTGGCAGCCGGGCGCTCTCTTGGACGGAGAAGTCGCGAGATGGGTAAGGGATCACAGACGCGGCGATCGGTCCCAGCGCCGGTCATCCGGCTGCCCGCGCTGGCATGATCCGTCCATGCCCACCGCGCTCATCACCGGCATCACCGGTCAGGACGGCCTGTACCTCGCCGAGCTCCTGCTCTCCAAGGGGTACGACGTCCACGGCCTGGTCCGGGGGCAGAACAACCCGAAGGGCTGGCTGGTCGAGAAGCACCTGCCGGACGTGCGGCTCCACCACGGCGACCTCACCGACATGTCCAGCCTGCTGCGGGCACTGCGGGACTCCGACCCCGACGAGGTCTACAACCTGGGCGCGGTCTCCTTCGTCGCCTACTCGTGGGAGAACGCCCACCTCACGACCGACGTGACCGCGAAGGGCGTGCTCAACCTGCTGGAGGCGCTCCGGCTGCACACCGGTGACCGGCCCGAGCACGTCCGCTTCTACCAGGCGTCCAGCTCGGAGATGTTCGGCAAGGTGCAGGAGACCCCGCAGCACGAGCGCACCCTGCTGTGGCCGCGGTCGCCGTACGGCGTGAGCAAGGTCTTCGGGCACCACATGACGATCAACTACCGCGAGTCGTACGGCATGCACGCGTCGTCGGGGATCCTGTTCAACCACGAGTCCCCCCGCCGCGGCCCGGAGTTCGTGACCCGCAAGATCAGCCAGGCCGTCGCCCGGATCCACCTGGGGCTCCAGGAGGACGTCGTGCTCGGCAACCTCGACGCCGAGCGGGACTGGGGCTTCGCCGGCGACTACGTCGAGGCGATGTGGCTGATGCTGCAGCAGCCCACCGCGGACGACTACGTCGTGGCGACCGGGGAGACCCACTCGATCCGCGACTTCCTCGACGTGGCGTTCGGGCACGTCGGCATCGAGGACTGGACTCCGCACGTGCGCCAGGACCCCCGCTTCATGCGGCCTGCCGAGGTCGACATGCTGATCGGCGACGCGAGCAAGGCTCGCGACGTGCTCGGGTGGAAGCCGAAGGTCTCGTTCGCCGAGCTCGTCACCATGATGGTCGAGGCCGATCTCGACGCCATCCGCCAGGGTTGGTGAGATGCCCCGCGCCTTCATCACCGGGATCAGCGGGCAGGACGGCAGCTACCTCGCCGAGCGACTCATCGACGAGGGGTACGACGTCCACGCGCTGAGCCTCTCCAGCGAGCCGTCCCCCCACTGCCCCGGCGTCGTCCTGCACCGCGGCGACCTGACCGACGTCGACCGGGTCCGCAGCCTGCTCGTCCAGATCGGCCCCGACGAGATCTACAACCTGGCCGCGATCAGCTCGGTCGCCCGCTCGTGGCAGGAACCGGATCTCACCGCCCGGGTCAACGGCCTGGCCGCCGTCGGCCTGCTCGAGAGCGCCCTGCAGGCCCAGGAGACGACCGGTCGTGCGGTGCGCTTCGTCCAGGCGTCCAGCGCCGAGATCTTCGGGGAGCCGGCGACCTCGCCGCAGGACGAGGAGACCCCGCTGCGCCCGGTGAACCCGTACGGCGCCGCGAAGGCCTACGCCCACCTGATGACCGGCGTCTACCGCGGTCGGGGGCTGCACGCGGTCAGCGCGATCCTCTACAACCACGAGTCCCCCCGGCGGCCCGCGCAGTTCGTCACCCGCAAGATCACCGCCGGGGCCGCGGCGATCGCGCGCGGCGAGGCCGACACGATCACCCTGGGCAACCTGGACGCCCGCCGGGACTGGGGCTGGGCACCCGACTACGTGGACGCGATGGTCCGGGCTGCTCGCGCGGAGAGCGCGACGGACTACGTCGTCGGCACCGGAGTGGGACGGAGCGTCCGCGACTTCGTCGCCGCCGCACTGGGTCACGTCGGCATCGGCGACTGGGAGCGGCACGTCCGGGTCGATCCCACGTTCGTCCGACCCGCCGATCCATCGGACCTCACGGCGGACGCGACCCTCGCGCGGGAGCGACTCGGCTGGCGCCCCACCGTGAGCTTCGAGGAGATCGTGGGGCGGATGGTCGAAGCCGATCTGACCGCGATCTGACCGCACACTGCGATGCCGGGCGCGCTAACGATCGTCCGTGCACAAGGTCACGAGGTTGATGGGACGAATCTGGTGCGCATTCGGTGCCCCTCCGCCAGAATGATGAACGGCAACGATGCCAGCCCTCATCGGCTCCACCCTCGCCCGGGTGAACCTCCAGGACACATATGTCGATCCTCTCCGAGCAGCGCGCGCGCACGGTCTCGGCGACGCCCAGCCGCTCTCTTCGTTACCTACCCGCCTCCGCATTCCTCCTCGACCTCACGATCATCAGCGCCTGCACGGTCATCGCCGTGCTGGGCCGCAAGGAGTTCGGCTTCTTCGACAACCCGGCGGACGTCTCGGCCGCCGTGGCCGTCGCAGGACCGTTCATCGCCGCCGGCTGGCTGCTCGTACTCCTGCTCTTCGGCGCCTACGACAAGAGCGTGTTCGGCGACGGCACCGACGAGTTCAAGCGAGTCACCAACAGCACCCTGATCGCCGCGGCGCTGGTCGGCGTCGGCTGCTACATCCTCAAGGCCGAGCTCAGCCGCGGCTTCTTCGTGCTCGTGTTCGGCCTGGCCCTGCCGCTGCTGCTGCTCGGCCGGGGGCTGCTGCGGCGCACGCTGCACTCCGCACGCCGCCGGGGCGCCCTTCGCCACCGGGTGCTGATCGCCGGATCCCCCTCCCACGTGGACGAGATCGCGGGCGTGCTCCAGCGCGAGTCCTGGCTGGGCTACCAGGTCGTGGGGTGCCTGACCCCTGCTCACGACGTCACCGAGGAGACCCGCCTCGGCGTGCCGGTCCTTGGGAACTCCGACGAGGCGACCTCGGTCGTGCTGGACTCGGGCGCCGACGTGGTGTTCTTCGCCGGCGGCGCGCTCAGTTCGGCCAACCAGATGCGCAAGGTCGTCTGGGACCTGGAGCACCACGACGTCCAGGTGGTTGTGGCCCCGAGCGTCACCGACATCTCCAGCGAGCGGGTCCGGGTGCGCCCGGTCGGGGGTCTGCCGCTGATCCACATCGACCCGCCCGCGTGGAGCGACGCATCCCGCTGGGGCAAGCGGACCTTCGACATGGTCGGATCCGGTGGCCTGATCCTCGCTTTCACCCCGCTGTTCCTGATCGCGGCACTGCGGATCTGGGTGTTCGACCGCGGCCCGATCTTCTTCAGGCAGACCAGGATCGGCAAGGACGGGCAGCCGTTCGGCTGCTTCAAGTTCCGGACCATGGTCGTCAACGCCGAGGCGATGGTGGCCAAGCTCCAGGAGGAGCTGGGCCAGAGCGCGCTGCTGTTCAAGATGAAGGACGACCCGAGAATCACCAAGCCGGGACGGTGGCTCCGACGTTTCTCGGTCGACGAGCTTCCGCAGCTCTTCAACGTCTTCCGCGGCGACATGAGCCTCATCGGGCCGCGCCCGCAGGTGGCCCGCGAGGTCGAGCTGTACGACAACGCCATGAGCAGGCGTTTGCATGTCCGGCCCGGGATGACCGGCCTCTGGCAGGTGTCGGGCCGCAACGACCTGAGCCCCGAAGAGGCCATCCGGCTCGACCTCTACTACGTCGACAACTGGTCGATGGTGCAGGATCTCTCGATCCTCGCCCGTACGTTCGGCGCGGTGTTCTCCAGTCGCGGCGCGTACTGACCCTGCCGTCCGCAGTGGGACCTTCAAGGAGGAGCGAAGGGGCACCGACCCGGCAGCCTCGTCGGGTTCACCGTCGCCCTTCTCCTCCCTCCGCGACCGGTCGGTAGGCTGTGCCCATGCCAGATGTCGACACCGGGGTAGGCCTCGTGATGCTCCTCGTGCACTTCGCGGTGATCGTCGTCTCGATCTTCGCGTTCGTGGTGAGCCTGACCTACTCTCCCCAGGCCTACGACGCCGCCGGCAAGTGGACCAAGCAGGGCTGGACGATCGTCCTCGGGCTCGGCGCGCTGCTGTCCGTCATCGGGATCGGCCTGCCGTTCTTCATCAGCCTCGCATTCCTGATAGCGGCCCTGGTGTTCCTGGCGGACGTCCGTCCTGCGCTCGCGGGCCTGCGTCGGCGCTGACCGACACTTTCTACTCACCTGATTAACAAGTTGCCCAGCTCTGTTAACAAGATCGATCTTCTCCAGCGAAGGGGACGGTTGACTCCCCTAGGGTGAGGGAACCGGGCCTGGGAGGCTGGCCCGACTACCCAGCTGGGGGGCTGAGGGAAGCGATGATCGGCGATTCCGAAGAGCGACCGTGGGGTTCGTGGCACATCCTCGATGAGGGCCACGGCTACAAGGTCAAGCGCATCGAGGTGAAGCCTCACTCGCGGCTGTCCTACCAGACCCACGAGCACCGCAGCGAGCACTGGGTCATCGTCTCCGGCAAGGCGACCTGCATCGTCAGCGGCGAGACGGTCATCGTCGGCCCCGGTGAGTGCGTCGACGTCGATCTCAAGCAGCCGCACCGGATCACCAACATGGAGGACGAGCTGCTCGTCGTCATCGAGGTGCAGCGCGGCGAATACTGCGGCGAGGACGACATCGTCCGCCTCGAGGACGACTACGGCCGCAACGCCTGATCGCTTCGTGGCCGGCCGATGGTCGAGGTCGGCGTGCGGCTCACCGGGTTTCGAGGCTCAGGACTTCGTCCTTCGCACCGCAACCAGCGTCGGATGGATGGCTGCGCGTCGGCCGGACTTCGGCCGGCGCCAACTGAGCAGTCGCGTGTCGATCGGGCGTCAGCCGGCGTCAGGTGAGCAGTAGCGCGCCAGCGCGGTCAGGGCGTCCTCCGGATCGAAGCCGGTAGCGGTGATCTTGGCCAGGTCCAGCACGCTGTTGACGGGCCTCGGCGCCATCTCCTTGCCCGCGGTGTACTCCTCGGTGCTCACCGGGGTCACGTCGTCGGCGGAGCGCCCGCTCAGCCGGAAGACCTCCTTGGCGAGGTCGCACCAGGACATCGCGGGGCCGCCGTTGCTCAGGTTGTAGGTGCCGTACGACGCTCCGCTGTCCAGGAGGTGCCGCGTGGCGCGGGAGAGTTCGCCGGTGAAGGTGAGACGACCGACCTGGTCGTCGACGACCGTCGGGGAGACGCCGTTGCCCGCGAGGGTCTGCATGGTCCGCACGAAGTTCTTGCCGTCGCCGATCACCCACGAGGTCCGCAGCAGGTAGTGGCGCGGAGCCAGGCCGACCGCGATGTCGCCCGCGGCCTTCGTCTGGGCGTAGACCCCGAGGGGGCTCAGCGGCTCGTCCTCGGTGTGCAGCTCGGCGGTGCCGTCGAAGACGTACTCCGAGGAGTAGTGCACCAGGGTGAAGTGGTGCTCGGCGGCGAGTCGGGCCAGCGTGGCCGGCGCACCGGAGTTCGCCGCCCAGGAGATCCGTCGTCCCTCGGGAGTCTCGGCGGCGTCGACCGCGGTGTAGGCCGCGGCATTGAGGACCAGGGCGTACTCGTGCCACGGCCACGCCGCGACCGCGGCGGCGTCGGTGAGGTCGAGGACGGTGACGCCGTCGGCGGCCACCATGTCGACCAGGTCCGAGCCCGGGAACTCGGCGTTCAGCGCGCGGCCGAGCTGACCGTTGGCGCCGATGATCAGCGTCTTCTTCGGAGACATCCGTTCGGCGGCGGCCAGGGACGGGTTGACGAGGTCCTTCTCGGAGATCTCGGCCTCCGCGAGCGGGATCGGCCACGGGATCGCCGCGGTCTCGTCGGCCAGGTTGAGAGCGGGGTACGGCGTCGCCGGTCGCCAGTGCTCGTTGACGAGGTAGGAGTAGGTCACCCCGTCCTCGAGGGTCTGGTAGCTGTTGCCCACGCCGCGCGGCACGAAGACCGCGGTCGCCGGGTCGAGCTCGACGGTGAAGACCGCACCGAAGGAGTCGCCCTCGCGCATGTCGACCCAGGCGCCGAACGCCCGGCCGTTGGCGACCGAGACGAACTTGTCCCACGGCTCGGTGTGGATGCCCCGGGTCGTGCCGCGCTTGGCGTTGAACGACATGTTGTTCTGCACGGGGCCGAAGTCGGGCAGCCCGAGCGCGATCATCTTCTCGCGCTGCCAGTTCTCCTTGAACCAGCCGCGGGCGTCCTCGCGCAGGTCGAGCCGGAGCACGACGAGGCCGGGGATCGGAGTGGTCTCGAGGGTGGGGAGGCTCATGCGGCGCTGCTTTCCGTCGGGTCTGGATCATTCTCGCTGGTGGCTGCGGGGGTCTCGACGGGCGCTCAGGACTTCGTCCTTCGCTGCTCGACCGCCGGGGACGGCTCGACCACCGAGGCGGGCTACTGGCCCTTCGCGGCGTAGGAGGCCTCGGTCTGCTGCTTCGCGGGGCGCCACCAGTCGGCGTGGTCGACGTACCACTGGATGGTGTTGGCCAGGCCGGCGTCGAAGTCGGCGAACTGAGGCTGCCAGCCGAGCTCGGTGCGCAGCTTGGTCGAGTCGATCGCGTAGCGCAGGTCGTGTCCGGCGCGGTCCGTGACGTGGTCGAAGTCGTCGGCGGCCTTCCCGAAGTGCTCCAGGATCATCTGCACGACCTCGAGGTTGTTCTTCTCGCCGTCGGCGCCGATCAGGTAGGTCTCGCCGATCTCGCCCTTGTTGAGGATCGTCCAGACCGCCGACGAGTGGTCGTCGGCGTGGATCCAGTCGCGGACGTTCAGGCCGGCGCCGTACAGCTTGGGACGGATGCCCTCGATCACGTTGGTGATCTGACGGGGGATGAACTTCTCGATGTGCTGCCACGGCCCGTAGTTGTTCGAGCAGTTCGAGATCGTCGCCTGCACCCCGAAGCTGCGGACCCACGCCCGCACCAGCAGGTCGGAGCCGGCCTTGGTGGACGAGTAGGGGCTCGACGGGTTGTACGGCGTCTGCTCGGTGAACCGCTCCGGGTCGTCGAGCTCGAGGTCGCCGTACACCTCGTCGGTGGAGATGTGGTGGAAGCGCACTCCGCTCTTGCGGACCGCCTCGAGCAGCGTGAACGTGCCGATCAGGTTGGTCTGCACGAAGGGGCTCGGGTCGCTGAGGGAGTTGTCGTTGTGCGACTCGGCGGCGTAGTGGACCACCGCGTCATGATTGGCGACCAGCGGCTCGACGACGGAGGCGTCTGCGATGTCGCCGACGACGAGCGACACCCGGTCCTCGGGGAGCCCCGCGAGCGACTCGCGGCTGGCCGCGTAGGTGAGCTTGTCGAGGACGGTGACCGTGGCGTCGGTGTGCTCCACCAGGTGGTGCACGAAGTTGGAGCCGATGAAGCCGGCGCCGCCGGTGACGAGGATGCGCTGCATGGGGTCGATCCTAGAGACCGCGCTCTTTCTGGTGTGCGGTCAGGCGGGATTGGGGAGCCACCTCACATCGGAACCGGCCACCCGCAACCAGTCGCTCCGCATAGTGTTCGCCTATGCGTGGAATCATCCTGGCCGGCGGCACGGGCTCGCGCCTGCACCCGATCACCCTGGGGATCAGCAAGCAGCTCGTGCCGGTCTACGACAAGCCGATGATCTACTACCCGCTCTCCACGCTGATGCTAGCGGGGATCCAGGACGTCCTGATCATCACGACGCCCCACGAGGCGTCGCTCTTCGAGCGGCTGCTCGGTGACGGCTCGCAGTTCGGCATCTCGATCACCTACGCCCAGCAGCCGAGCCCCGACGGTCTGGCGCAGGCCTTCGTCATCGGCGAGGAGCACATCGGCTCCGACAAGGTCGGGCTCGTCCTCGGCGACAACATCTTCTACGGCGAGGGGCTGGGCACTCGGCTGCGACGCTTCGAGAACCTCGACGGCGCGGCGGTCTTCGGCTACCGCGTGGCGGATCCGACGTCGTACGGCGTCGTGGAGTTCGATGACAACGGCGTGGCCCTGTCCCTGGAGGAGAAGCCCGCGCAGCCGAAGAGCAACTACGCGGTCCCGGGGCTGTACTTCTACGACAACGACGTCGTCGGCTACGCGAAGGACCTGAAGCCGTCCGCTCGTGGCGAGCTGGAGATCACGGACCTGAACCGGATCTACCTGGAGGCCGGCCGTCTGCAGGTCGAGGTGCTCCCGCGCGGTTCGGCCTGGCTCGACACCGGGACGTTCGACGACATGAACGACGCCAGCAACTTCGTGCGCACCATCGAACACCGCCAGGGCACCAAGATCGGCGCCCCCGAAGAGGTCGCCTGGCGGCTCGGCTTCATCGACGACGACGGCCTCGCTGAGCGGGCGTCGAAGCTGATGAAGAGCGGGTACGGCGCCTACCTGATGGATTTGCTCCACGACTAGGGGTGACCAGCACGCGGAGAGTGATCCTCAGCTGACATCGGGCGTAACGCGGCGCGCAGTCCAGCAAATGAACGTGACTCAGACGCGCCACTGCCTGGTCCGGCCCAGAGTGTGACTTGCGCCCAATCCGCGCTGGAGTCCAGCACCTACGACTATTCTCAGCCGCTGGCAGTGCGGTCATCGCTAGTTCCCACCAGGCATGAGGTGCAACCAGATGGATCCGGACTCACATGGCTCCGAGCACGGGGCCGAGCCTCCCGGCTGGACGTTCGTCACCGTGACGTACAACAACGCCTCTCAGCTTCGCGAGTCCTGGTCAGGAATCGACCTGGCGGGCCATCGATGGCTCGTCATCGACAACAACTCGACCGACAACTCGGCCCAGGTGGCCGAGTCCCTCGGGGCCGAAGTGGTGCGGCGTAGCGACAACCGCGGGTTCTCCGCCTCCAACAACATCGGCCTTGAAATGGCGACCTCGGAGTGGATCGCTTTCGTCAACCCCGACCTCACGCCAGACCTTCGTTCATTGGAACGGATCGAGAAGCTGTCGTCGACCCACTCCGCGCTGATAGCTCCGCAGCTGGTGAACTTCGACGGTTCTTTCCAGCCGAACGCGAGAGGCTTTCCCACTGTTCCGCAGAAGCTGGCCAACCGAGGTCTGGGAGCCCGGCGCATCGACACATCCAGGTACACACGCGCCTCATTCGAATCTCCCACCTACATCGCCTGGGCCATGGGCGCGGCGATCTGCGGGCCACGTGCGATCTTCGACCAGCTTGGCGGGTGGGACAGCCGCTACTTCATCTACTACGAGGACCACGACCTGGGGCTTCGAGCGTGGCAACAGGGGCATCCGGTCATCCTCGACCCGGACAGTCGATGGATTCACGCATGGCAGCGGGAGACCACCAGCTTCAGGCTTGCCCCTTGGAAGCATGAGCTGCGTTCGGCGTTGATCTTCTATCGGGACTACCCGGAGCTCCTGCTCACTCGCAGGCGGTACGAGTCTGGCCGCTTCGCCGGGCTCGCTTCCCAACTCTGGAGGCCGGCGACGATCAACACCCACGCTCCCGAGGGTCGAGGAGTGTCGTGACGCGGGAAGCAGGTACGCGACCGGTGGATGCGAAGCAGGCCCGAGTGGTCGCCTTCTACCTCCCGCAGTTCCACACCATCCCCGAGAACGATGAATGGTGGGGCAAGGGATTCACCGAGTGGGTGAACGTCCGTCGTGCCGAACCGCAGTACGCCGGACACGACCATCCGAGGGTGGCCGCTGACCTCGGGGAGTACGACCTGACGCAGGACGCCATCAAGGATCAGCAGTCGGCGTTGGCGCGCTCGGCCGGCATCGATGCGTTCTGCATGTACTTCTACTGGTTCAACGGACAGCGGCTGCTCGAGAAGCCCCTGGACCAGTGGCGCGAGCGACCAGACCTGCTCCCCTACTGCGTGTCGTGGGCCAACGAGGCGTGGACGCGACGGTGGGACGGCAAGGAGCACGACGTGCTCATGCCCCAGACCTACGACGATGGCTACGAGAAGCAGTTCTTCGAGGACGTCCTGCCGCACTTCGAGGCGCCGCACTACCTGCGCGTCGATGACCGCCCCATCCTCGTGGTCCACCGCGCGGACCTGATTCCGTCGCCGCGGACCTTTGCTTCCCGCATGCGAGAGCTGGCCGTAGAGGCCCGGATTCCGGGCCTCTACCTCGTCGCCGCGGAGACGAAGCCGGGCATCGATCCCACCACGCTGGGTTTCGATGCGGTGGCCGAGTTCCCTCCCGTGGGCGCCAACACCATCAGCGCCGCATACCTCAGACCCGTCAAGGGCATCTCGCCCGAGTTCCGCGGCCGTCTGATGTCGTACCGTCGCCTGGCACGCCGCTTTCAGCGGCGCCGGCCGCCAGCGTTCGTGCGGCATCCCGGAATCATGCCTGGTTGGGACAACACGGCGCGGCGCGGCGCGAACGCCACGATCTATGCGGGAGCAACGCCGCAACTCTTCGGCGCCTGGGCGCGAACAGCGATAGATCGCGAGACGCGGGCCCGGGGTTCGCGCGGCCTTGTCTTCATCAACGCCTGGAACGAGTGGGCCGAAGGCGCCTACCTCGAGCCGGACCAGACGAACGGAAAGACCTTCCTTGAATCGATGTCGGGCGAGGAGTCGACACGTCACGCGCCCCTCCACCCCGACCATTCCTGGTGGTGGAGCCTTCCGCAGCTAGCCAGCATCGCTCAATCCGCAGCCGGAAGCGTCCTCAACCTCGCGCGCCGTGCCAAGTCATCGCTGCTCAGACCGCCGGGCCGTTGACGCCCCCAAATAGGACCGAGCATGCCGCCGAAGCGGGACGTGTGCCCGTGACCGAAGGTCAGCCAGCCTCCGGCAGGTGGGCCAGGTTCTCGGTTGTCGCCGCGACCGTCCTGCTGATCGTTAGCCAGGTGCTCATCTTCTCGCCCGGGACCGACGTGAGTCCCTATGCGTTCACCACCAACCCACCACTCCCCCGCACGTACGGCGGAGCCACGGTCCAGGTGTGGGCGATCCTCCTGCTCCTGGCGCTCTGCGGAGCGCGCTTCGTATTCAGCTCGCCGCGGTCAGCCAGCTCTGCTTACGGATGGACCGTTGCAGCCGTCGTGACGGTCTCGGCGGCCGGAGCCGTCACGAGCGACAACTTCCCGGTCTTCGCAGAGGGCGTCGGCAAGCTCGTTCTCCCCCTGCTGCTGTTCTTGTGCTTCACCAGTCTCGCCGGCCCCGGCATCGACCGGACACTTACGAAGCTCGTCATCGTCGTGAACCTATTCACCGTCGGGCAGGCCGTCCTTGCCCGAGCCCTCACGGGTCAGTTCGCGGCCAACCGCTACTACATCGAGCTGCCGCAGGAGTACTTCGGCTACTTCTACCACCCGTTTGCATTCGCCGGGATCCTCGGGGCCTGTTCGATCGTGCTGATCAACGAGATCCGGCAACGACGTCATCGCTTCCTCATGACCCTCCTGGTAACGACGAACGTCTTCTTCATCTTCCAGTCGCAGGTGCGGACCTACATCCTGGCTACGGCGATCTCTTTCATCATCTCGCTCATCGGCCTCACCGTGGGCCGCCGAAGTGCCAAGGCGACCTTCCTCATCGCTGGTGTCCTCTCACTTGTGGCCCTGTCGATCGGCAGCGGCCTGGTCGCCGGCTCGCGCAACACCTCCGACGCTTCGTCCGGTCGTCTCGACCGGTGGGCGCTGGACGTCAGCTACACGTGGGACACCGCTTCCGTCGGCCAGCTCCTCTTTGGCGGCGGGCCGGGATACATCTCCGAAATCAACTCTCGTCTTTTCGGCGTACAGATCAACTCCCTCAACGCCCTCATCGACGTCTTCGTGGACTTCGGACTGATCGGGCTGATGCTGGTGGTGGCGGCGTGGGCCACTCTCCTGCGCGAGCACTACTTGCGCGCCGGGAATCCCTTGGTCCTCGCGGTCGTGACTCTGCTCAGCGTCTCGGCGCTCGTCACTAGCCCTATCGAGTTCCCCGCAGTCGCCGTCATGCTGGTGGTGGCCGCGTGGGCGATCAGCCGCCCACCAGCCGCCGAGGACCTCAGCCGTCCAGATGAGCCAGTCCGGTCCCACGCGCACGTAGCTGGAGGTAGCGGGCACTACCGACCGCAGCCTGGACTGCGGAGGCACACGTGAGCCCCCACAACGCGCCCACGGCGCCGCCGGTCGCGTAGCCGACGAAGAAGGCCGGTGGCACGACAGCAGCGGTCCAGAGCCGAATCGGCAAGGTCGACCGGGGCGCCACTAGCCTGAGGGCGAGGTAGGACGTTGTGGTGACGGCTGCGAACACCACCTGGGTCGCCATCGCGGGCAGGAAGTCCATGGCACCGGACCAGCTGTCGCCTAGGACTGCGTCCCCGGCCGCGGTCGGTGTCAGCGCGAGGGCGACACTGAACAAGGCGCACACACCGACGAGCAACGTGGTCAGGAGGATCAGGAACAGGTCGCGACGATGCGGGGGCACCCTGCGCATCAGCGGGGCGCCGAACGAGGCCGCGGCCGCCATCGCCACCGCAAGGGGCCCGTACAGCGTGGCGATGCCACGCACAGAGCCCGTGGCGGCGAGGCCGGTGAGCGCTCCCAGGAGCAGGATGAAGCCCTGACTGGCTGCTCGGACAGCCACGTACTCCCCAATAAAGCGATATCCAAGGAAGTCTCGCCGCCTGAACGCGCTCAGGTCGGGCCGTGAAGTGAAGCTCCAGAGGATCGGATAGCACACCAGACCGGAAAACGCCCCGGCCGCACCCCACACGAAGATCGCGGACGCCGGCGATATCGAAACGTCCAGCACGGACAGGATGGGGAAGGTCGCGACCAGCAGCACGAGCCACAGCCCGTCGGACAGGACGGAGATTTCCATCCGCTGTAAGGCAGAGGCCCCGTAACGAAGTGAATCTTGCGCCAACAGCAGCGGCAGGAACGCCGCGAGCGCCAAGAGGGGGCCGCGCACCGAATCGATGCCGACCGCGGCCACCGCAATGACCACGGCACACGAGACGCCGAGGATCAGCGAGAACGCGATCCCCTCCCGAGCCCGTTCCACCAGTTCACGATCGCCGTAGTCACCCAGGACTACGACCTGTCCGACCGTCGCAGCCACACCACCGACCAGGATCGTGTACAGGATGAAGACGGACGAGAATGCTCCGAAGTCGGCGACACCGAGTGCACGTGCAGCGAAAATGCCGACCACTAGATTCGTCAGGCTCGACAGCACCTGGTCGGCGATCGACAGGACGGCCTGCGTACGGCCAGTCTGGAATCGGCTGCTCTTCATCGTCTGCACGTCAATGGGCGACTACGGCGACAGCAGTGCTCGTCGTCCGGCCTGTCCTTACCTGCCGCTGTTCGCACCGTCGTGATGAGGCCTCAGCGTTCGGAGCGTTTGATCGAGAGGGATGCGCGGCGACAACGCGACCTCGAAGTTGTCCGGAACATGACCGAACGCCACGAGCATCACGATCACTTCGTCGGCTTGGATCGCGAACGCCGACTGGAAGACCTCGTCGTCCTTGGCCGTCTTGCTCCAGTTGAGACACACGCTTCCCAGGCCGCGCGCGTGAAGGCCCAGCACGAAGGACATGGCGAACATCCCGCCGTCGGTCCACGGCTGCATCCGCTCTCCGGCGTTCCAGTAGGCGCGCGTTGACGTCGTGATCACCGCCAACGCTGGCACGTTCTCGGCGAATCCACGCGCGCCGCCCTGGATCGTCAACGCCTTGGCGATGGCGTCCCGCTCCGTGGTGACGTAGATCCGGGAGAACTGCCGGTTGCAGACCGCTGGCGTCTTCTGCGCGGCCCTGGCCGCGAACTCGTAGTCCTCCTGGCCCACCGGCCGGTCATCGAACTGTCGGACCGAGGAGCGGCCAGAAAAGAAGTCGAGCGACACGTCGCGACTCGGGCGCAGGAAGTCCTCACGGGCGATCTCCTTGGTCCCTCCCCGGACGTCGGGCGAACTGCTCAGCAGAGCCGCGATCCGGTCGTACTCCGGGATCTCGTCGACATTCAGACCGGAGCGCTGGTTGAAGCGCACGTAGCCGTCGAGTGCGCCCAGTGCATAGGCCGAGATCTCGTCGTGCCCGAACCGGATGATGTATCGATCGAGGTAGTCGGCTAGGCGGCCCACCGCCTCCCGGCCGAAACCCGGGCGCGGAGCCGGCAAGGAGAGGCCCTTTTCGATGTTGTGGTACAGCATGGTGATCCAAGCGGCCAGATTCTCCTGCGAACTCTCCGGTTGGAGCGAGGACGAGTACCGCATGTAACGCCGTCTGTCCTGTCGGTAGGCCGACCGGAGCGTCGCGTGGCGGAACAGGAACATCGCCGGCTTCGGGAGCAGGCGCTTGATCCTCGACTTGGTCTGGGGCGAAAGTTCCACTGCGGCTTTCCTTACCTATCCTTCGACGACGACGGGGTCCGGTGCACGTCGGCGCGGGCGCCGCGACCGAGCGGCCTCAATGGATGCGGGCCGCGGCCGTCATGAGGCTGCGCAGGTTGTTCTTGTAGATCTCGAGGCGGTCAGCGAAGACAGGGCGCCTCTCGGCGAGCCGGGAGCTCAGCTCCGACCTACCGTCGAGCCAGGTCAGGAACTGCTTCACGGCACCGTCGACGGTCCACTGGGAGTCTCGGATGTCCAGGTAGTAGGGATAGTCCAACGTGTCGTAAAGGCCGTTGAGCTTCTTGCTGTAGCCGATAGGTACGACGGGGGTCCCAGACGAGAACGCGGCGATGGTGGCGTGCATGCGCGCGCCCGAGAAGAAGTCGAGCGATGCGATGTAGTTCTTCACCGCGATCGGGTCCTCGAACCGTGGGGCGACGACGACTTCGGGGAAGTGCTTCGCGACCTCCTCGCACGCCGAGTAGTCGTCCTCGACGGAACCGGGCTCGGCAATGACGTGCGAGATCAGGTGGACGCGGTGGCCCTGGGCCTGCACCTCAGTGATGAGCGCGTGAATGAAGGCCTTGTAGTCGATGGCGAGGTTGAAGTAGTTGTCGCCGTTGTATCCGCCCCGGTAGAGCAACCCCGACACGTTGATACCGACGTGCAGCGCTTGGCCGGGAAGCGGCTCAATAGGCGTCTTTTCGAAGGGCAGCGCGAATGCGACATCGATGACCTCAACGACGTTGCCACGAGCCGACAGCGACTCCGCGAGCTGGGTAGACAGGCGGTCACGCGAGAAGACCGTGACGCATCGGCTCATGACCCGTCGCGCAATAGCCCGCGACGCGGGCTTCTCGAAGGGGCCGATCGTCTGCGGGGCCATCACGGTCGCGACCTTCTTGCGCTGGGCAAGCAGCATCATGTAGCTCTCGGAAATCATCCGATTGAAGCTGTACAGGTCGGTGAACCCGTCACCCGCGTTGATGTTGACGACGAGGTCGCAGCCATCGAAGACCGAGCTGCGCCAATACCGGAGCGGGTGGCGCAGGGTCTGCTTGCTGCTGTCGAACCGTCGGTACTCATACGGGGTGGCCGAGTGCGTGGGTGCGGCCGCTGGCGCCTTCTCGTTCAGAAGGATCCGGTACTCCAAGTCGATCCCCTGCTGCTTGGCCACCTCGTCCATCAGGGCCATGTTGCTGACCGATAAGGCAACGCAACCGAGGTTCGCGTCCTCCAGGTAGTGGGAGAGCAGACCCACGACGAGGCGCTTCTGGCCGCTCACCGGCTTTCCTGCCGGGCCGGGTGCATCATCTGCTGTGGCTCCTTCTGACGTGGGGGCGGAGTTGCTGCCTCGACAGAGGACGGTAGTCGGGCACGGCTACGCCGGGAGCCGATACCGGGCGTTTGTGGCCGAAGTCGCGCGCGGCCCCGTCCCGTGGCTGATCGAACCGGCGCGTGAGGACTGCCTTGACCGCCGCGGCTCTCATCGGGGAGTCGACGGATGAGGTCCGTCGACTCCTGCAAGTACCGACCCACAGCACTAACCCTTCCAGCGCATCATTTCCGGGCTGTTGCCACAACACTGGGGTCCTTCGCCACTCGATGGTCAACGAGAGCGCACATCGGTCTGACCGCCGGACGGGCGGTCAGACCGAACGGTGAGGCGCCCGCGTCAGCGATGGCACCCGGGGCTATTCAGGACCCGCTGTTGATCATCCCGGCCCCCACGGTCACGCCGGTGGCCTCGTCGATCAGGATGAACGACCCGGTGGTCCGGTTCTGCGAGTACGGGTCGCACAGCAGCGGCACCGTGGTGCGCAGCTGGACGCGGCCGATCTCGTTGACGCCGAGCTCCTTGGTCTCCTGGTCGCGGTGCAGAGTGTTGACGTCCAGGCGGTACTGGATGTCCTTGACCAGCGCACGCGCGGTGCGGGTGGTGTGCTTGATGGCCAGCTTCTGCCGGGGCTTGAGCGGGGTTGTGGTCATCCAGCAGACCATCGCGTCGATGTCCTGACTGGGCTGCGGAGCGTTGCGGACGCGGGCGATCATGTCGCCGCGGGAGACGTCGACGTCGTCCTCGAGCCGGATCGTCACGCTCATCGGCGGGAAGGCCTCGGCGATCTCGCGGTCGAAGAGGTCGATGCCGGCGATCGTGGAGGTCATCCCCGAGGGCAGCACGACGACCTCGTCGCCGGGCTTGAAGACGCCGCCGGCGACCATGCCGCCGTAGCCGCGGTAGTCGTGGTGCTCGTCCGACTTCGGGCGTACGACGTACTGGACCGGGAAGCGCGCGTCGATCAGGTCGCGGTCCGAGGCCACGTGCACGTGCTCGAGGTGGTGCATGAGCGTGGGACCGGAGTACCAGCTCATGTTCTCCGAGCGGTTCACGACGTTGTCGCCCGCCAGGGCCGAGATCGGGATGACCTCGAGGTCGGGGATGTTCAGCTTGGTCGCGAACTGGGTGAACTCGGCGTGGATCCGCTCGTAGACCTCCTGGGAGTAGTCGACGAGGTCCATCTTGTTGATCGCGAGCACCAGGTGCGGGACCCGCAGCAGGCTGAGGATGACCGCGTGCCGGCGCGACTGCTCGGTCAGGCCGTTGCGGGCGTCGACCAGCACCAGGCCGAGGTCGGCGGTCGAGGCGCCGGTGACCATGTTCCGGGTGTACTGCACGTGGCCCGGGGTGTCGGCGATGATGAACTTGCGGTTGGGCGTCGCGAAGTAGCGGTACGCCACGTCGATGGTGATGCCCTGCTCGCGCTCCGAGCGGAGACCGTCGGTCAGCAGCGCCAGGTCGGTGTAGTCGTAGCCCTTGGACTGGCTGGTGGCCTCGACGGCCTCCAGCTGGTCCTCGAAGATCGACTTCGAATCGAGCAACAGGCGCCCGATCAGCGTGGACTTGCCGTCGTCGACGGAGCCCGCGGTGGCGAAGCGGAGGAGGTCCATGTTCGTGGCGGGGTTCGTGGCGCTCATCAGAAGTAGCCTTCCTTCTTCCGGTCCTCCATGGCGGCCTCGGAGAACCGGTCGTCACCACGGGTGGCACCACGCTCGGTGAGCTTGGCGATCGAGATCTCGTCGATGATCTCGGGGATGGTCGAGGCCGTGGACTCCACGCACCCGGTCAGCGTGATGTCACCGCACGTGCGGAACCGCACGGTCCGCTCCTCGACGACCTCGCCCTCCCGCAGCGGGTTCAGCGGGGTCTCGCTCATCAGCATGCCGTCGCGCACGAAGACGCGGCGCTGGTGGGAGAAGTAGATCTGGGGGATCTCGATGCCCTCGCGGCCGATGTAGTCCCAGATGTCGAGCTCGGTCCAGTTCGAGATCGGGAAGATGCGCATGTGCTCACCGGCGTGCAGGCGGCCGTTGTAGAGGCTCCACAGCTCGGGGCGCTGGTTCTTCGGGTCCCACTGGCCGAACTCGTCGCGGTGGGAGTAGACCCGCTCCTTGGCGCGCGCCTTCTCCTCGTCACGCCGGCCGCCGCCGAAGGCGGCCGTGAAGCCGTTCTCCTCGATGGCGTTCAGCAGGGTGCCGATCTGCAGGCGGTTGCGCGAGGTCTTCCCGTCGTCGACCACGACGCCGTTGGCGATCGCGTCGTCGATGCTCGCCACGACGAGCTTGACGCCCAGGCGGTTCACCCAGTTGTCGCGTGTCGAGAGGACCTCGGGGAAGTCGAGGCCCGTGTCGACCTGAAGCACCGGGAAGGGGATCTTGGCCGGGTAGAAGGCCTTCTCGGCCAGCCGGAGCATCACGATGGAGTCCTTGCCGCCCGAGAACATCAGGACGGGCTTCTCGAACTCGGCGGCGACCTCACGGAAGATGTGGATCGACTCCGCCTCCAGCTGGTCGAGCTGACTCAGCCGGTAGTCGGCGTGCGTTTCGGTCATGACTGACGGGGGACCTCTCGTCGGGACAGCAGCGACCATCGTATCCGCCGGCGCGCCTGCGCCCTCAAAGCGGACAAGTCCTAGTGTGTTGGCTCACTTCTGACCCGTCGACCGAGTCCCGAAGGGTGGTCGTGTGGGATGGGGCACCTCGCGGCGTGCTCGCCCGATGTGGTGACGTTCTTGCGGGTCTCACAACGGCCACCTGGCGGCGCCGTACCCTCGGACCGTGAAGATCGCCATCGCGGGTATCGGGTACGTCGGCCTCTCCAACGCGGTCGTCCTCGCCCAGCGTCACGAGGTGCGGGCCATCGACCTCGACGCCGAGAAGGTCGCCATGGTCAACCGGCGCGAGTCCCCACTGGAGGACCCCGAGCTGGAGGAGTACCTCGCCGAGCGCCCGCTGCAGCTGCTGGCGACCCTCGACAAGCGGGAGGCCTACGCCGGCGTCGACCTCGTCGTCATCGCGACACCGACCGACTATGACGACCGGACCAACTACTTCGACACTCGGTCCGTCGAGGCCGTGATCTCCGACGTCCTGGAGCTGGCACCCACCGCAACCATGGTCGTGAAGTCGACGGTCCCCGTCGGCTTCACCGCCCGGATGCGCGAGCAGCACCCGGAGGCGGCGATCCTGTTCAGCCCGGAGTTCCTCCGCGAGGGCCGGGCGCTCTACGACAACCTCTACCCCTCGCGCATCGTGGTCGGCGACCGCGGCGAGCGCGGCCGGGCCTTCGCCGACCTGCTGGTCGAGGGCGCCGAGGCCGAGGACGTCCCGGTGCTGCTCACCGACTCCACCGAGGCCGAGGCGATCAAGCTCTTCGCCAACACCTACTTGGCGCTGCGGGTGGCGTACTTCAACGAGCTCGACACCTATGCACTGACGCACGGACTCGACACCGCCCAGATCATCGAGGGCGTCGGGCTGGACCCGCGGATCGGCAGCCACTACAACAACCCGAGCTTCGGGTACGGCGGCTACTGCCTCCCGAAGGACACCAAGCAGCTGCAGGCCAACTACCGCAAGGTGCCGCAGAACCTGATCAGCGCGATCGTCGAGGCCAACACCACGCGCAAGGACTTCATCGCCTCCGACATCCTGAGCCGGCAGCCGCGGACGGTCGGGATCTACCGACTGATCATGAAGGCCGGCTCCGACAACTTCCGGATGTCGTCGATCCAGGGCGTGATGAAGCGGATCAAGGCCAAGGGCGTCGAGGTCGTCGTCTACGAACCGGCGCTGGAGGACGACCTCTTCTTCAACTCCGAGGTGGTGCGCGACCTCGACGAGTTCAAGAAGCGCGCCGACGTCATCGTGGCGAACCGGCGTACCGACGTCCTCGCCGATGTCGCCGACCGGGTCTACACCCGCGACATCTACGGTCGCGACTGACGCTCGCGGGCCAGATACTCGGGGTCCTCGAGCTGGGCCACCGTGGGCGCGCCGAACATCGGCAGCCCCTGCTCCTTGCGTAGGAAGCCCCACACGATCGGCACCAGGACCAGCGTGGCGATCCCGACCCCGGCGATGAGCATCGGGTGGGTCTCGTCGGCACCCAGCAGCGACCAGTTCGACTTGTCGAGCAGGGCGACGCCGGACATCGTCAGGACGACCACGATGCCGCGCCGGATGTAGGACTGCGGCACCCGCGGCGCGATCGTGCTGCCGATCAGGGTGCCGGGCACCGAGCCGAGGACGAGCGGGATGAGGATGCCGAAGTCGATGCCGTTGAGGGCGATGTTGGAGATGGCCGCCGCCAGCACCAGGGGCACGGCCTGGACCAGGTCGGTGCCGACCAGCTTCACCGCGGACAGCCCGGGGTAGAGCATCAGCAGGGCCACCATGATCACCGAGCCCGAGCCGACGCTCGTGATGCCGACCAGCAGGCCGCCGAGCGCACCGACCAGGAGCGTGGGGATCGGCCGCACGGGCGGGTCAGGGTCGCCGGTGGGTCCCCCGGCGCGTACCCGGCGCAGGTTGAGGTAGAGCCGTAGGGCGTACGTCGACGCCGCCAGCAAAAGGGCGAAGCCGATGCTGATGATCAGGGCCTGGTCGAGCTCGTCCGGATCGGTGAACCAGGCGAGGACGTGCGGCCCCAGGAGCGCCGTCGGCACGGAGCCGATGATCAGCCACTTGGCGAGCCCGAGGTTGGGCGAGCCCTCCCGGGCATGCACCACGGCGCCGCCGGACTTGTAGATCGCAGCCGCGGTCAGGTCGGCGGTCACCACCGTCGCGGTCTCGCCGACACCGAGGAAGATCAGCGCCGGCGTCATCAGCGCGCCGCCGCCCATCCCCGTCAGACCGACGACGATCCCGACCAGGAAGCCCGCGACCAGGATCGAGAGTGCGGTGATCGTGACGAGGTCGCTCATGAGGCGGAGACCCGGGTTCCGGCGAGAGCCGGGACGACGACGTGCAGCAGGGTCTCGATCCCTGCCGCGGCCGCTTCGGCGGCGTCCGGCCCGAGGCGGTACGGGTCGCGGACGTCCAGCTGCGCGTCGGCCGCTCCCCGTCGGCGCGCGGCCTCCGTGACGAGTTCACGACCCGACAGGGCGGGGTCGAGCGCCCCGACGGCCTCGGCGAACTGACCGAGGGTGAAGACCTTGCGGAACAGCTGGGGCTGTTCGTCGAGGATGAACGTCCGGTGCGCCGCCTCGGCGGTCAGCACCACGTCGGCGGCCTCGAGGATGTCGCGATCGAGGGGTCGTGACGCGAAGGTGCCGTCGTCCGCCACGCCGCGCGAGCCCATGGTCGCGGCCATGACCTCGTCCATGGCGTGCGCACGGAAGCCGTGCGTGCCGGCGCTCGCGAAGACGACGGGCGCATCCGGGCCTGCCAGGTGGCGGGCCAGCCGCTCCATGAACGGCGAGCGGCAGATGTTCGCCGTACACACGAAGAGGACGTTGAGGGGGGTCGTCGGCTCGGCCGAGGTCGCTTGCGGGCTGCGGGGGTCTCGACGGGCGCTCGTCGCTGGCGCTCCTCCCTGCTCGACCACCGACTCGCTGGTCGAGGTGGCCCCACCGCTGGTTGAGGTGCGAGGAGCGCCAGCGACGCCCCCACCGCTGGTTGAGGTGCGAGAAGCGCCAGCCACGGCCCCACCGCTGGTTGAGGTGCGAGAAGCGCCAGCCACGGCCCCACCGCTGGTTGAGGTACGAAGAGCGCCAGCGTCGGCCCCACCGCTGGTTGAGGTGCGAGGAGCGCTAGCGACGAGCCTCGAAACCCCCGCAGCCTCCGCGCCCTCCGTCAGGTCGAGATACCCCGCCTCTCGCAGCCCGGCAATCACGTCCTGGAGCGCGTCCTCGATCGTGCGCCCGGTGGTGTCGACGACGACATCGGCGTCCGTCGGCGCCTCGTACGGCGAAGAGATGCCGGTGAACTCCGGGATCTCCCCCCGCCGGGCCTTCGCGTAGAGCCCCTTGCGGTCGCGGCGCTCGCACTCCTCGAGCGGCGTCGCCACGTGGACGAGGAAGAACGCCCCACCGGCCTCGTCGACCATCGCCCGGACCTGCTGCCGGGTCTCGTCGAAGGGAGCGATCGGGCTGCAGACGGCCACGCCGCCGTGCCGCGAGATCTCCGCGGCAACCCAGCCGATGCGACGGATGTTCGTCTCCCGGTCCGCCTTGGAGAAGGTCAGGCCCGCCGAGAGGTTCCGGCGTACGACATCGCCGTCGAGACTCGTCAGCGTCCGGGTGCCCTGCTCCAGGAGCCGGTCCATCAGCGCCTGGGCGAGCGTGGACTTCCCGCTGCCGGAGAGTCCCGTGAAGAACAGCACCAGACCCTGCCGGTCCGCGGCCGGCTGGTCCTGCTCGACCACCTCGGCCACCGTGGGCGGCAGCTCGTCGTCCTCGGCCGCCTCGGCGAGCCCGAGGACGGGGTCCGGCCCGGCGTAGTTCGCGAGGACCCGCGCGCCCAGCTCGTGGTCGGCCTCCGGGTCGTCGTGTGCCGCGAGCGGCACCGCGAGCACCTCGGCGTCCGCCAGCAGGTCGGCCGCCCGGAGGGTGGCTCGGATCAGCGCGACGGGCGACAGCTCGGGCGTCCCCGCACCGACGAGGGCCACGAGGGCGACCGGACCGACCGCGCGCAGCGCCTCGACCTGCCCCGTCGTCAGGGCGTCGACGACCGGCACGAACGTGCGGCCGGCGAGACGCTCACGGGCGACCGCGGGCGAGAGGTAGAGCCGGCGGAAGGGACCGAACTGCGCGTGCGTCAGCGGCTCGATCTCACCGCCCGGCAAGCTCACCCGCGCCAGCGGCAGACCTTCGGGGTCGACGAGCTCGACCTGTCCCGCCTCCCGCGCCTCCGCCTCGACCGCCGGCGGCAGGCTCAGGGTCACCGGGCTGGCGGGCTCGTCGTACCGCTGCGTTGGGTGCAGCGCTCCGGACACGAGCAGCTCGAGGTCGTCGAGCTCGCGGGGGGTCGGACAGTGCTGCGGGACGGCAGGAGGCACGGGCGTCATCCTGACACGCGCCGCCACCTAGGCTCGCTGTATGTCATCACCGGTGGTCGTGGCCGAGATCGTGCGCTCGGGTTTCGTCGAGGGCCGCCACTACGGCTCGGTCGTCGCGCTCGACACCGACGGCTCCGTCGCGTGGTCGATCGGCGACGCGCAGCACCAGATCCTGCCGCGCTCGTGCAACAAGCCGATCCAGGCGCTCGGCATGGTCCGGGCGGGGCTCGACCTGCCTGCTGACCTGCTCGCACTCGCGTGCGCGTCGCATTCCGGGGAGGACTTCCACGTCGCGGGCGTACGGCGGATCCTGGCCTCGGTGGGGCTGGACGAGGATGCGCTGCAGACTCCCGAGGACTACCCGCTCGACGACGCAGTCCGCGATGACTTGCTGCGGGCGGGTGGCGGCCGGTCGCGGATCCACATGAACTGCTCCGGCAAGCACGCCGCCATGCTCGCGACCTGCGTGGTCAACGGCTGGGACACCTCGACCTATCTGGCCCCCGACCATCCGCTCCAGCAGCGGATCGCCTCGACCTTCGCCGAGCTCACCGGAGAGTCGATCGAGGTCGAGGCCGTCGACGGGTGCGGCGCCCCGCTCCTGTCGACGTCGCTCGTCGGCCTGGCGCGTGCCTTCCGGACTCTCGCCGTCGCGACCAGCGGGCTCGAGCATCGGATCGCCGACGCGATCCGCAGCCACCCGGCGTACGTCTCCGGCACCCACCGCGACGAGCGGACGCTGCTCGGCGCCATCCCCGGTGCCATCGGGAAGGCCGGCGCCGAGTCCTGCTACGCCGTCGCGCTCCCCGACGGACGAGCGTTCGCGCTGAAGACGGACGACGGCGCACCACGGGCGCGGCCGGTGCTGATGGCCGCCGCGCTCCGCAGGGCCGGAATCGACCTGGCCGAGGGAGTGGACGTCGCCGCGGTCCGGTCCACGGGGGCGCACCCGCTCCTCGGCGGCGGCATCCCGGTCGGCGAGATCCGGGCTGTCTTCTAGGCGTCTCACGCGCCGACGAGCCACGACGGCGGCGCCGCCGACGTTGAACACGTCACTCCCAAACGCTGCCGACCGTCGTCGCTCGCACCGATAGAGTGCCGAGCACAGACTCGCCGGCCTCCACCGGCGGGTCTGCGTCGGTCACCAAGCGAACGGAGCCTTCGTGGAACTGCGGGACTACCTTCGTATCCTGCGACGCCGATGGCTGATGATCGCGCTGGTCACCGCCGTGGTGGCGGTGCTCGCCTGCGCCTACACGTTCACCGCGACGCCGATGTACCAGTCCACGGCGCGATTGTTCGTCTCGACGACGTCTGCCACCGACGCTATCCAGGGCAGCAACCTCACCACCCAGCGCGTCTCGTCGTACGCCGACCTCGTCAAGGGCGAGACCCGCGCTCGGAGCGTGATCGACGCCCTCGACCTCGACCTCGCGGCCGACGAGCTGGCCGCCAAGGTCTCCGCCGAGGTCACTCCGGAGACCAACAACCTCCTGATCCGGGTCACCGACCCCGATGCGCGCGAGGCCCAGCGGATCACCCAGAAGTACGCCGAGCAGATGCAGGACCTCGTCGACGAGCTCGAGACCCCTCCCGGCGAGACGACAGCGGTGCTGAAGGCGACGATCGTCGACCCCGCGACGCTCCCTGAGAACCCCTTCTCCCCGCAGCCCGTGCGCAACCTCGCCCTCGGCCTCGTCCTCGGCCTGCTGCTCGGCGTGGGTCTCGCGGTGCTGCGCGAGCTTCTCGACACGACGGTCAAGACCCCCGAGGACCTCACGAGCCGCACGGATGCGCCGCTGCTGGGCGGGATCGCCTACGACGCCAACACCCGCGCCCGTCCGCTGGTCACCGACCTGGAGCCGCACGCACCCCGGGTCGAGGCGTTCCGGGTGCTCCGGACCAACATCCAGTTCGTCGACGTCGACCAGCAGTCCAAGGTCTTCGTCGTCACGTCTGCGGTCCCCGAGGAGGGGAAGACGACCACCGCCCTCAATCTCGCGCTCACCCTGGCCCAAGCAGGTGGCCGGACCCTGCTGATCGAGTGCGACCTGCGCCGCCCGAAGGCGACCGGCGCCCTCGGGATCGACAACGCCGTCGGCGTCACCACCGTCCTGGTCGGCAAGGTCTCCGTCCGCGACGCCCTCCAGCGCCATGAGCCGAGCGGCCTCGACGTGCTCGCCAGCGGCGCCGTACCGCCGAACCCGGCCGAGCTGCTGCAGTCGCGGGCGATGGCCGACATGCTGGCCGGCCTGCGCGCCGACTACGACCACGTCATCATCGACGCTCCCCCGCTGCTGCCGGTCACCGACGCCGCCCTCCTCGCCTCGCAGGCCGACGGGGCCGTCGTCGTGGTGCGCTGGGGCAAGACCACGCGCGACCAGTTCGGCTCCGCGCTCGAGCGGCTGGAGCAGGTCGGCGCCAGGCCGCTCGGCGTCGTGCTCAACATGGTGCCGGCGAACCGGAAGGCCAGCGGGTACGGCTACGGCTACGGATACGGCTACGGATACGGCTACGCGCCCCAGGCCTCCGAGGCCTGAGGCGGCCCGCGCCGCTCAGCGCTGAGCCCGCCCGGAACCCGCGGGTCGCTCCCGGGCCAGGTGCCTCAGCAGGCCGAGGGCGCGATCGACGAGTATCCCCGCGCCTCGATGCCCGGGGTGACCGAGACCTGGGTCGCCCCCACCTGCTCCGGACCCGAGGTCATCCGCCAGCCGACCCGGACCTTCTGGCCCGGCTCCAGCTGGATGGCGAGCGTGTCGACCGGACGTCCGTCCTGGTCCACCACCGCCGATTCGATCCGCGACGAGTTGACCCGCAGGTCCGTCACCGAGCCGCCGGCAGGGGCGAACATCTGGACGTTGACGAACTGGGTGCCGGGGTCCGCCCCCAGCAACCCACCACCGGTGACGTAGTCGGGAAGAGTGGTGGCCGCGTCGGCCGGCGCCGTCGACTCGAGAACCGCGCTGCCGACGTAGCTCTGGACCCCGTCTCCGCAGGACGTCGCCTCCACGCGCACGTCGTACCGCAGGAAGTACGACATCTTGGCGCCGGTCGAGTCGTTGAGCGCGACCGTGACCTCGGGCTGCTCGGCGCGACCGGTCGCCAGCTCGCCGGCCACCGCGCTCCCGCTCAGGACATCCTGCTCGGCGGCGTCGAAGGAGTGCACGTAGATCCGGGACTCGTCCGCGCCGCGGGCCAGCGCCCGCAGCACCCCCTGGGGCTCGTCCGCGCCACCGAGCACCTGGTCGAACGCGGCGCTCGCCACCTCCTGGAAGAACGCGTCCTGGTCGGCAGGATCCTCGTAGCGCAGGTAGACGCCGTGCAGGAGCTCGTCGACCACGTTCTCGGCGGTGACGGTCGTGTCACGCACCTGGACCGGGCCGGTGACCGCGAGCAGGTACGACAGGGCCACCGGGTCGATCGCGATGACGCCGTCGATCCGCTCCGGGAGCTCGCTCTCCCAGCCGGCCTTCATCAGGCTCGCCGCACGGGGGAAGTCGGGCGTCATGTTGGCGTTCACGAAGTAGGTACCGAGCAGGTCGCCGTACAGCTCCTCCTCGGCCGCAGTCAGCGGCAGGTAGGGCCGGCCGGGGCTGCTGATCGAGCTCGCGCCGACCTGCCGCGCGAGCTCGATGCGTCCGTCGGCGGCCCGGAGCAGGGCCACGGCCCCGGGCAGGCCGCCAGTGGCGCGGATCTCGGCGTTGTTCTGGAAGACCAGGAGATAGTTCCGCCCCTCGTCGCCGCCCAACATGGTGGGCATCACCTGCAACGCCGTCGAGGCAGATGCCAAGGAACGGTGGGTGCTCCGCACGGTGCCGGCGAGGTCCCGGTACTTGTCGCGGAGCCTCAGCACGAAGCCGGCGGGATCCTCCTCGCCGAGCGCGGCCTCCGCCGCCGCGAGCGAGCGCTCCGCCTCGGCGACGGGCTCCTGGAGCTCGGCCACCGCCTCGACCGAGACCTGGCCGCCGCGCGGGAGGATGTCCTCCAGGCTCCGGGAGACGTCGACCAGCGGGCGAGCCCCCTCGGCGGCGAGGTCGTGCACGACCGAGCTGACCACCCGGACCCCGCGCGCGTCGTCCCCGACCCAGGGCACGTAGGTCAGCGCCGACCAGGTGACGCCCGAGGTCCGGGCGTCAGCACGTGCGCTGCGTTCCTCCAGGTGGTCCAGCGAGTCGTCCATGGCCTCGACGTCGCCGGACTCCGCCGCCGAGCGCAGCAGGTCGACCTCGTCGACGGCGGCGTTGAGGTCCTTGTTGACCTGCCAGACCTGCCAACCCGCCCAGACGCCTCCGACGAGGGCCAACCCCAGGACGATGAAGAGCAGGGCTCGCCACGAGGGCATCCGTCGCATGGCAGGGACCCTATCGATCAGCGGGGGCCGCGCGCGGCGGATCCCCCGGCGCTGTACCCAAGGACACCGATGGCCCCGCGGTCAGTTCCGCGGGGCCATCGGTCAAGCTGCGAGTGCGCGGTCAGCGACGCTTCTTCGCCTTCTTCACGGTGATCGTGGTCGTGGACTTCGAGTCCTTGAAGCCCTCGGCGCCCTTGAAGGTCACGGTCACCTTGTACCTGCCCGCCTTGCGGAGCTTGCCCAGGTTGAGGTTCAGGTTCTTGCCGTTGTAGGCCCTACGGATCGTCTTGTTGACGCCGCCCGGGCCCTTGATCGTGATCGTGACGGTGCCCTTGGGCTTCACGTTGCCGCGGGTCTTCACCGCGACCTTGACCTTGGCCGGCTTGCCGGCCTTGATCGTCTTCGGGGCCGGCTTGGCCGTGGAGCTCGTGTTGTTGCAGACGTACCGCGTGCAGGCCGCGGAGGCGGGTGCGGTGGAGGTCACGGCCACGAGACCGGCCGTCGTCAGGATGGCCGCGAACAGGCCGGCGATGAGCTTCTTCATGGTGTCAGACTCCCCGTGGTAGGCACTGGAGGGTGGTGCCCGTTGAATACTTCGAGGTCTCAGGAAACCACAGGCGGACAGAGTCCCGCACATGGGTTTCGGGATCCGGGCGCTGAAGCTGAGGAATTTAATACGACGGGTTTCCGGTGAAACCCGCACGTTACCTGGGGTTCGCGCGGGCGGGGCGCGGGCGTGTGCACTACACCACTGGTCTAGCGCTGGCGGCCTGAAGCGGGACCTGGGCAGCACCTCTGCGGCGCCCGGAGGACCAGGTCGGTCGCATCCGGCCCACGACCGGCGGCTCGATCCGTGTGGCTGCGAGAGTGCGAGTTCGACGGAGGTCCCATTCTCTCGAGAAGGGGTGGAATGCACTCCGAACCGCTTCGGACGCAGCGAGCGCCGCCCGGGGATCCGGGCGGCGCTCGTGTTTTGTTTCGATGTCGCGGCCGTGCGTGGTGGAGGCCGATTGTTGGCTTGCGGGGTTTCGAGGCTCGTCGCTAGCGCTCCTCGCACCTCAACCAGCGGGTGGCCGTGCTAGCTCCTCGCACCTCAACCAGCGGGTGGCCGCGCTAGCTCCTCGCACCTCGACCAGCGGGTGGCCGCGCTAGCTCCTCGCACCTCGACCAGCGGGTGGCGTTCCTTGCACCTCAACCAGCGCCTCGCACCTCGACTACTGGTGGTGGGCGGGCTGCGGGGGTCTCGACGGGCGCTCAGGACTTCGTCCTTCGCTGCTCGACCACCGGGCACGGGGCTCAGGACTTCGTCCTTCGCTGCTCGACCACCGGCTGGGGCTCGACCACCGGCCGTCAGATGTTGACGGTGACCTCGGCGACGGAGCCGATCGCGGCCTGCACCGTGCGGTCGACGGGGTCGGCCTTCGGGGCGAGGGTGCGGAGGGTCCACTCGCCCTCGCCGGCGAAGAACCGGAAGTGGCCGGACGCGGAGGTGGGGACCTCGGCGGTGAACTCGCCGCTGCGGTCGAGGAGCCGGACGTAGGCGTTGCCGACCGGCGCGTCGCCGCGCAGGACCTGGCCCTGGATGACGGCCTCCTTGGCGACGTTCACGCCGTCCAGGGAGAGCCCGCCCTCAGTCGCGCCGCACATCAGGCGTCACCGGGCTCGTCGCCGAGCGCGATCGGAACGCCGACGAGGGAGCCGTACTCGGTCCACGAGCCGTCGTAGTTCTTGACGTTCTGGTGGCCCAGGAGCTCCTTGAGCACGAACCAGGTCAGCGAGGAGCGCTCACCGATGCGGCACAGCGCGATGGTGTCCTTGCTCTCGTCGATGCCGGCCTCGGCGTACAGCGCCTTCAGGTCGGCGTCGGACTTGAAGGTGCCGTCGTCGTTGCAGTTCTTGCTCCACGGGACGTTCAGCGACGTCGGGACGTGGCCGGCGCGCTGCGACTGCTCCTGCGGGAGGTGGGCCGGCGCGAGGAGGCGGCCGGCGTACTCGTCGGGGCTGCGCACGTCGATCAGGTTCTGTACGCCGATGGCGGCGACCGCGTCGTCGCGGAAGGCGCGGATCGAGCGGTCCTGCTCGGAGGCGGTGTACGTCGTCGCCGCACGGGTCGGCAGCTCGGAGACCAGCTCGCGGGAGTCCAGCTCCCACTTCTTGCGGCCGCCGTCCATGAGCTTGACGTCCTGGTGGCCGTAGAGCTTGAAGTACCAGTAGGCGTAGGCGGCGAACCAGTTGTTGTTGCCGCCGTAGAGCACGACGGTGTCGTCGTTAGAGACGCCGCGCTCGGACAGCAGCGCGGAGAACTGGTCCTTGCTCACGAAGTCACGGCGGACCTGGTCCTGGAGGTCGGTGGTCCAGTCGAGCTTGATGGCGCCCTTGATGTGGCCCTTGTCGTACGCCGTGGTGTCCTCGTCGACCTCGATGAAGACGATGCCGTCCTTGCCGAGGTTGTCTTCGACCCACTGGGTCGAGACGAGGGAGTTCTCGCGAGTCATTTTTCTACCTTTCTGTTGCGTCGTGGTCGACGCGGGGTCTGTGGGTGATGGAGGTCTGTGGTGGGTTGCGGGGGTCTCGACGGGCGCTCAGGACTTCGTCCTTCGCTGCTCGACCACCGTGGCTCGCTTCAGGAGGAGGTAGAGCTCGCAGCCGAGGCAGAAGCGGAACAGGGCGTTGAGCAGGGCGGCGACCAGCGCGAAGCCGGTCGCGACCAGGCCGACGGCGTCCAGGCCGCTGGCGAAGCCGGCGAACGCGACGGCCGCGAACCCGAGGCCGACCGCCTGGGCGAACCGCGGCGGGCGCGGGTCCTCGAACTCGGTGGTGCCGGAGAGGCGCGGGCGGACGACGCGGCGGAAGAGCCACGCGGTCGGCGTGTGCTGGACGCCCAGCAGCGCGCCGGCAGCGAACAGCAACGCCTGCACGCCGATCAGCACGGTGGCCGCCGGCGTGGGCAGGGCGAGGACGGCGATCAGGACGAGCGCGGTGACCGCGGCGGTGAACTGCGGACCGCGCGCGTCGATGCGCGCCGAGACGGCGGTGTGACGGTCGATGGTGGTGCTCATGGTGGTCTCCTGCAGGGAACGGGCCCGGGCGCGAGGCACGGGATCGGTCAGCGTCGAGGACTGCGACATTACTGCAGTAACTTGCTCGACTTAAAGAAGCTGGGAACCGATCCCGTCAGGACATCCGACACAGCGACGAGCGCACGCGGCAGTGATCCACTGCGCGTCGCTTGGTCAGCCAGGTCGAGGACATGCGTCCACGGTAGAGCGCGGACCCACAACCCGCTGAATCGGCATCTCGCATCCTGGATGGTCGTACCACGATCTGAGATCGACGCGCATCGGAGGCCGTGTCTCAGGCCTCCCCAACGTTGAGGAGAGTGCGCTTTCGACGGGCACCACCTCAAGTGCCCGGTCCTACGGTCGATTCCTAGGCGACACATCCCGGACGGAACCGGGACAGGTGATACGCCAAGGAAGGCACACGCCATGTCGAGCAATCTCGCCATGCCCTCACGCCGTCGCGCACTGCGACTCGCCGGAGGCGCAGCCGCCGCCGTCGGCGCGGTCGGAACCACCTCTCCGCTCGCCGCTCCCGAGGCCGGCGCCGCCCCGCTCACCCTGGAGGAGAAGCGGAGGGGCAGGCGCAGGAAGCGCAGGTATGCCCCCGGCCGCTACCGGCGGACCCGCGTGCTGTCGCGGCCCGCCCGGCACCTGGTCAACCGGTTCAGCTTCGGGATCACCCCCGAGCTCACCGCCGAGGTCAGAGCGGCCGGCGGCCACCTGGCCTGGTTCGAGCGGCAGCTGGCCACGGCGTACGACGGCAGCGCCGACGGCTTCCGGAACTGGTGGCCCGACCTGGCCCTGCCCCCGGCCACCGTCTTCCGCCGGCAGAACGACATGGTCCGGCACTCGCTGGAGGTGGGGTACGACATCGGCTCGCGCACCATGGTCCGGCGGATGCAGTCGCCCCGGCCGGTGCTGGAGGTGATGACGAAGTTCTGGGAGAACCACCTCCACGTCCCGCTGACCGCGGACAACGTCGCGGTGTTCCGGGCCGACTACGGCGAGCGCATCCGGGCCGGCGCGCTGGGTCGCTTCGAGGACCTGCTCCGCGAGACGGTGCTGCACCCGGCGATGCTGATGTACCTGGGCAACGCCAGCTCCACCAGGACCCACCCCAACGAGAACCTCGGCCGCGAGCTCCTCGAGCTGCACACCGTCGGCATCGGGAACCACACCGAGGAGGACGTCAAGAACTCCGCGCGGATCCTGACCGGCTGGCGGGTCAGGCTCTACAGCACCTGGGAGCCGTACTACAGCGCTCCCGACCACTGGACCGGCCCGGTGCGGGTCAAGGAGTTCGCCGACGCGAATGGCGCGGCCGACGGCCGGGACCTCACCATCCGCTACCTGCGCTACCTCGCACACCACCCGCAAACCGCACGGCGGATCGCGACCAAGCTGGTGCGGGTCTTCGTCTCCGACGACGTGCCGGCCACTCTGGTCGACCGGCTCGCCGCCGTCTACCTGGCCAACGACACCCAGATCAAGCCCGTCCTCCGCGCCCTGGTGCGCTCGCGTGAGTTCGCCAACGCCGTCGACCGCAAGGTCCGCGACGCCGACGAGGACGTGGTGGCGACGTACCGGCTGCTCGGCGCGCGGGTGACCCGCCCGAAGGACGAGTTCTCCGCCGCCAACACCGCCTTCTGGCAGGCCGGCGCCCTCGGGCTCTCGCCGTTCACCTGGCCACGCCCGGACGGGCAGCCGCTGGACAACCGCTCGTGGGCCTCGCCCACCCGCGTGCTGGCCTCGATCTCGCTGCACTGGGAGCTGGCCGGGCGCTGGCCGGCGTCGCAGATCAGGTTCACCCGCCCCGTCGACTTCCTCCCCGAGCCCGAGATGCGCTTCCGCGACCTCGTCGACCACCTCTCGCGGCGGATCCTCCAACGGCCCTCGAACGAGGCGCTGCTGAAGGCCTGCTGCCGAGCGACGGGCTACGCCCCGAAGGACCGGGTCACCGCCAGGTCCGACCTGTTCCGCGGCAAGTGGCAGCGCCTGATCACGACCTTCCTGGACAGTCCCGCCTTCTTCCAGCACTGACCCCGCCCACCTGACCCCACACGTCTCACCGGCCACCCCGCCCGGCCGCCACCGCTGCCCGCGACCAGCGGCGCTTCGACGACCCCACACGACCCCACTGCGCAGCACCCACCCCACGGAGAACGACCATGACCACGACCGCAGCAACCGACGTCGCCGAGTGCGGCTGCCCCGACGGCGGCCCGCTCACCTCCACCCTGCGGGCCAGCCGCCGCGGCGTACTGAAGGGCTCCGCCCTCGCCGGCGCGACCACGATGTTCGGCTCGACCGTCGTCACCATGAGCGGCGCGCCCGCGGCCGCGGGCGCCGCCACCTCCGAAGCCGCGCTCGTCGTGATCTCGCTGCGCGGCGCCGCCGACGGGCTCTCGCTGGTCGTCCCGCACGCCGACCCGGCGTACTACGCCGCGCGGCCCAAGATCGCCGTACCGAAGGAGCGCCTGGTCGCGGCGGACGGCTTCTTCGGGCTGCACCCCGCCCTGGCTCCCCTGCTCCCGCTCTGGAACGCCGGCCGGCTGGCCGCCGTCCACGCCACCGGTCTGCCGGTGGCCAACCGCTCGCACTTCGCCGCCATGGAGGAGCTGGAGGACGCCGACCCGGGCTCCGCCGCCCGAGTCGGGTGGCTCAACCGGATGGTCGGCGCGTCCGGCAGGCGCAGCGCCCTGGGCGCCGTCGCGCTGGGCAGTACCCTGCCGACCTCCCTCGTCGGCCCGGCCGCCGTGATGTCGTTCTCCTCCCTGGACTCGGCGGGCGTGGCCGGGGTCAACCTGCGTGCCCGCTCCTCCAACGCCCGCTTCGCCTCGATGCGCAAGCAGTGGGCGCACGCGCCCGGCGAGATGGGCGCCGCCTTCCGTACCGCCCTCGGCGCCGTCAGCGACCTCGGCCCCGCCCAGGCCCAGGCCGACCGCGCGGGCCTCTACCCGAACTCCGACCTCGGCCTCTCGCTCGCCTCGGTCGCCCGGACCCTGCGCGCGAACGTCGGCGTCCGCGCCGTCACCGTCGACTCCGGCGACTGGGACATGCACCTGGAGCTCGGCACGCACTCCTCGGGCTGGATGGTCCGCAACGCGACCGACCTCGCGCGCAGCCTCGCCGCCTTCTTCAAGGACCTCGGCTCCGTCGGCGACCGGGTCACCGTCGTCACGGTCAGCGAGTTCGGCCGCCGGGTGCAGGAGAACGCGAACCAGGGCCTCGACCACGGCTGGGGCAACGTCATGTTCGTCGCGGGCGCGGGGGTGAAGGGCGGCCGGTACTACGGCACCTGGCCCGGCCTGCAGAACACCCTCGACGCCGACCTCCCCGTCACCACCGACTACCGCAGCGTGCTCGCCGAGGTCGTGTCCTCACGGATGGGCGCCTCCACCGCGGCGGTGTTCCCCGGCTTCCGGCCCGAGCACGTCGGCGTGATGGCCGGCCGGTAGCGGCGTCATGTCGAATCCCCTCGGCGCCGCGCGCCCCAAGCCCCAGCGGAAGCGGAAGCGCCCGCCCCGCAAGCACCGCGGCAGGACCCGGCCCAAGAAGAGGCCGAAGAAGCGGCGGCACAAGTCCAAGATCAAGCCCAAGCCCAAGCCGAAGCCCCGGCCGCCGAAGGCCCCCAAGCCGCCGACGTCGTACGCCCCCGGGCGGTACGCCGCCACGCCCGTCCTCCCCACCGCGGCCCGGCACCTGGTCAACCGGTTCAGCTACGGCATCACGCCCGGCCTGACCCGCGAGGTCACCGCCGCCGGCGGCCACCTGGCGTGGTTCGACCAGCAGCTGGAGCGCCGCCCGCGCACCGACCCGTACGACGCGTGGTGGCCCGACCTGACCCTGGACGCCAAGACGATGTACCAGCGCCAGGTCGACAAGGTCCGCGGCACCTGGGAGGTCGCCCACGACATCGGCCGCCGGTCGATGATGCGCCGGATCACCTCCCCGGACCAGGTGCTGGAGGTGATGACGGAGTTCTGGGAGAACCACCTGCACGTGCCGACCAACGCCGACAACATCGCGGTCTACCGGGCGGCGTACGGCGAGGTGATCCGGGCCGGCGCGCTCGGTCGGTTCGCCGACCTGCTGTCCGCGGCCGTCCTGCACCCGGCGATGCTGTGGTACCTCGGCAACACCTCCTCGACCAAGCGGCACCCCAACGAGAACCTCGGCCGCGAGCTCCTCGAGCTGCACACGGTCGGCCTCGGGAACCACACCGAGGAGGACGTCAAGAACTCGGCGCGCATCCTCACCGGCTGGCGGGCGCGGACGTACGGCACCTGGGAGCCGTACTACAGCGCCTCCGACCACTGGACCGGCGAGGTCCGGGTCAAGGAGTTCAGCGATCCCAACACGGCCGCCGACGGCCGCGACCTGACGACGCGCTACCTGACCTACCTCGCGCGCCACCCGGACACCGCGCGCCGGATCGCGACGAAGCTGGTGCGCCAGTTCGTCTCCGACGTCGCGCCCGCCGCGCTGGTGGACCGGCTCGCCGCCGTCTACCTCGACCACGACACCGCCATCAAGCCGGTCCTGCGGGCGCTCGTCCGCGCGCCGGAGTTCGCCGCCGCGGTCGACGGCCGGCTGCGCGACGCGGACGAGGACGTCGCCGCGACGTACCGGGTCCTCGGCGCGGTCCCGAGCCGGCCCGCGAGCGGCAGCTCAGCGGCCAACCAGGTCAACTGGCAGGTCTCGGCGCTCGGGCTCGCGCCGTACAACTGGCCGCGCCCGGACGGGCAGCCCGTCGCCAACGCGGCCTGGTCGTCCCCGACCCGGGCCCTCGCGTCGCTGTCGCTGCACTGGAACATGGCAGGCGGCTACTGGCCCAAGGCCGAGCTCACCCGGAAGCTGCCGCCGTCGTACCTGCCGGCGCGGTCCCTGCCGTTCCGCGACCTGGTCGACCACCTGTCCCGGCTCTTCCTCCAGCGCCCGTCGACCGAGGCGCTGCTGCGCGCCTGCTGCGCGGCCACCGAGTGCACGCCGACCAAGGTCGTGACGGCGACGTCCGACCTGTTCACCTGGCGCTGGGTCCGGCTGTGCGCGGTGTTCCTCGACAGCCCCGACTTCTACTACCACTGAGGATCCCGATGACCGCCACCACAGCCACGGACCTCACCGAGTGCGCGTGCCCGGAGGGTACGGCGCTGGCCGCCGGCCGTCTCGGGGCGACCCGGCGCGGGGTGCTCGGCGCCGCCGCGCTCGCCGGGATGAGCACGATGTTCGGCTCGACCGTCGTGACCATGACCTCCGCTCCCGCCGCGGCCGCCCCGGCCACCGGCCGGCCGGTCGTCGTCGTCATCTCGCTGCGCGGGGCGGCGGACGGGCTCTCGCTGGTCGTGCCGCACGGAGACCCGGCGTACTACGCGGCGCGGCCCGGGATCGCCGTACCGCGGGAGTCGCTGCTCGCCCGCGACGGGTTCTTCGGGCTGCATCCCGCGCTCGCCCCGCTGCTGCCGCTGTGGAGCTCGGGCCGGCTGGCCGCCGTACACGCCACCGGCCTGCCGGTCGCCAACCGCTCGCACTTCTCCGCGATGGAGGAGCTCGAGGACGCCGATCCCGGCTCCGCCGCCCGGGTCGGCTGGCTGAACCGGATGGTCGGCGCCGACACCGGGACCGGTGCGCTCCAGGCCGTCGCCGTCGGCAGCTCGCTGCCCACGGCCCTGCTCGGTCCCGAGACGGTGATGTCCTTCCGCACCCTCGACGCCGCCGTCGTCGCCGGAGACGACAAGTGGGACACCCACGGCACCCGGCTGAAGTCGCTCCGGACCCTCTGGGGAGCCGGCGGTCGCGAGCTGGGCGGCGGGATGCGGACCGCGCTCGGAGCGGTCGTGGACCTGGACGCCGCGAAGGCGCAGGCCGACCGCGCGGCGTCGTACCCCTCCAGCGACCTGGGGAAGGGACTCGCCTCCGTCGCCCGCACCCTGCGCGCCGACCTCGGCGTCACCGCGGTCACCATCGACACCCAGTCGTGGGACATGCACGTCGGCATGGGCACCGCCACGTCCGGGTGGATGGTCCGCAACACCACCGAGCTCGCGAACGCGGTCGCCGCGTTCTTCGCCGACCTCGGTCCGGTCGGCGACCGGGTGACCCTGGTGACCGTCAGCGAGTTCGGCCGCCGCGTGCAGGAGAACGCCAACCAGGGCCTCGACCACGGCTGGGGCAACGTCATGCTCGTCGCGGGCGCCGGGGTGAAGGGCGGCCGGTACTACGGCACCTGGCCCGGCCTGCAGAACACCCTCGACGCCGACCTCGCCGTCACCACCGACTACCGCAGCGTGCTCGCCGAGGTGGTCGCCGCGCGGACGTCGGCGTCCACCGCGGCGGTCTTCCCCGGGTTCCAGCGCGAACGGGTCGGGGTGATGGTCGGTCAGTAGGCGCCGGCCCGCGACGCCCGGGTACGCGGCCCGTGGGCCTCGTCGCGACACCCGCACTCGTCGCCGCCGTGGTACGACCACGGGTCCTCGACCAGCTCGTGGCAGCAGGCGTTCGCCCAGATCAGCGGCTCGACCAGCCGACCCACGACACCCGTCGCCGGGTGCTGGCACGTCGGGCACAGCTTCGGCGCCCGGTGCGACAGGAGGCTCATGGAACCATTCACCTCCCCGGCCGGCGCGGGGTGAAGGGGGATCGCTGCTTCTCCCCTATTTCGGGGAGGGTCAGGCACCGGTGGTCGAGCCCGTCGAGACCAGGCACCGGTGGTCGAGCCCGTCGAGACCAGGCACCGGTGGTCGAGCCCGTCGAGACCAGGCACCGGTGGTCGAGCAGCGAAGGACGGAGTCCTGAGCGCCCGTCGAGACCCCCGCAACCGGCAGATGACGCCGGTCGGCGCCGTACGGCGGCGCGCCCGGCCCTCAGGCACCGGTGGTCGAGCAGCGAAGGACGAAGTCCTGAGCGCCCGTCGAGACCCCCGCACCCAGCAGGTGACGCCAGTCAGCGCCGTACGGCGGCGCGCCCGGCCCTCAGGCACCGGTGGTCGAGCAGCGAAGGACGGAGTCCTGAGCGCCCGTCGAGACCCCCGCAGCCAGCAGGTGACGCCAGTCGGCGCCGTACGGCGGCGCGCCCGGCCGTCAGTCGCGCCGCGCGAGCAGCACCGTGGCGGCCATGCCGACGACCCACAATCCCAGCACCGGCAGGTCGCCGCTGTTCAGCCCGTGACCGCCCCCGAGCGACCAGATCACGTCCCCGGCCCACGGACCATGACCGGCGATCAGCAGCATCATCAGGCCGGTGAGCGCGGCTGCCACGACGAGTGCGAGGTCGCGGCGCATGGACCGATCCTAGGGAGCGGGCCGCACCCGATCGAAACGCCCCACCGTGGACCCGGTCCGCGGTGGGGCGCTCGATGCGAGGGTCCCGGTCTGACTCGGGATCCCGCCCTCCGACGCCCGATTCCCGGCTCGGGGCCGGTAGATCGGTCGTCCAGGAATACCCATCGACTCCCCGACGCTCGACCTGAGGTGAGCGCCGGACTCTGGACAGCTGTCGTCGCCGTCGTACTGGCGGTGGCCTTCGGGTTCTACCGGCAGTACGCCGATGGCCGCTTCCGTGCTGTTCACACCACGCCGGAACCAACGATTCCTGAGGAGCGAGCCTCGAACCCCGCCGTCCCGACCGACACCCTCTGGACCGCCGTCACCCGTGCCCTCCCGGGTGCCTCCCCCGGCGACCGAGCGACGCTGTTGCAGTTCTCGAGCGCCTTCTGCGCGCCGTGCCGCGCGACCCGTCGCACCCTCGCCGACATCGCCGAGCTCGTCCCCGGCGTGGCCCACGTGGAGGTCGACGCCGAGCATCACCTCGACCTGGTCCGCACGCTCGGCATCCTGCGCACCCCGACCACGCTGATCCTGGACGGCTCCGGCGCCGAGATCGCCCGCGCGGCCGGCGCGCCCCGCAAGGAGCAGGTGCTCGCCGCGCTGCCTGTTGACTGAGTGGCGAGCCAGCGGGGGTCGGGCAGGAAGGCGCCCTGCGCCTGACGCCCGTCGAGACCCGACGGGCCGACGTACGACGGCAACCACCGTCGCCTGCTACCTGCGGGGGTCTCGACGGGCGCTCAGGACTCCGTCCTTCGCTGCTCGACCACCGATAGCGCCGACGCCGAACTCCGCTGGTCGAGCAGGAAGGCGCTCTGCGCCTGACGCCCGTCGAGACCCAGTGGGCCGACGTACGACGGCAATCACCGTCACCTGCACGCTGCGGGGGTCTCGACGGGCGCTCAGGACTCCGTCCTTCGCTGCTCGACCACCGATGCCCGCGCGCCTGACGCCCGTCGAGACCCAGTGAGCCGACGTACGACGGCAACCACCGTCACCTGCACCCTGCGGGGGTCTCGACAGGCGCTCAGGACTCCGTCCTTCGCTGCTCGACCACCGATAGCGCCGACGCCGAACTCCGGTGGTCGAGCAGGAAGGCGCTCTGCGCCTGACGCCCGTCGAGACCCCGTGGGCCGACGTACGACGGGAACCGCCGGTCACCTGCACGCTGCGGGGGTCTCGACGGGCGCTCAGGACACCGTCCTTCGCTGCTCGACCACCGGGGTCAGCGCTGGAGGAAGTAGATTAACAGGGCGATCGCGTG